>Ga0228614_1000065_pt1 | contig 63872 bp, 56 predicted proteins | sample 15DmetaG_FD_190531 | JGI IMG/M metagenome (GOLD analysis project Ga0228614, IMG submission 190531) | Seawater microbial communities from Monterey Bay, California, United States - 15D | ecosystem: Environmental > Aquatic > Marine > Coastal | place: USA: California | collected 2016-10-13
AATTGTTACAAACAGTTATAAATTTGTTTGTTATAGCGCATATCAACCTAATTATGCAATAAAACACTGGTAATTCTATTTTATTTGTACGTCTCACTCTTAATGTGAGGCATCATACACCTAAAAAACCTACATATACTATACCTATAAAAGCTTAAACTTCTAATAAGTATATATATAGCTAACACTATAAGAATCATGATAGCGTTACAATAAGTTACAATTCATCATTACTCTTTAGTGTATATTGTTCTATAAGATAATAAACATAGCACCCGAAACATATATAAATTTAAGAATTGGTACAGGGAATTCCTGCTAAAACAGCATTATAGCGTCTCTTTTTGTGTGAGGTTAGATAAATAAGTAAAGTAACTGTGTTACGTGAGCATGGAGTAGGATTGCAATTAAGCAATAAACTGAAATACGCTTTACTTACTAAAAGAGGTTCAAGTCCTCTGCGCTATATATTTTTAAATCATAAAACTCTAAAAAACATGAAAACATTACTTATTATCCTATCCTTAATGCTTTGTTCATCATTAAATGGACAGAAATACATAGACAAGCTATCTACAACTGATTATACTGAATGGAATGGTTTAGATGGACCTCAAAGCTATGAGAAAGGTATAACTGCTTTGATTACCTATCAAGGTAATGGTAACTTTCTATTTGAGATAGAAGTAGAACTGTCAAGCGGCAAGAGTGCTGTTGGACAAACAGCTTTCAAAGTTCAGTCAATTGATAACTATGATGGTATAGATGCTATTCATCTTAAACATGAGGACAATGATGATGTCTATATGTTTGTAAGAGTATCAAATCATCCTGATGATCCTATATATTACTTTTATGATCAGCAAATTAAGACATATAGCCCTTGGAGAATGAAGATTAAGGATAAGTATATCATTAATATGATAGATATCTTAGTTAAACCAGTTAATAATCAAATATCAAAGACATAAGTGAAGAGTTGCTCTCATCAAGCATCGTCAACCGGATAGACGGTACATAAGAGGTAACCAGTCTCTTTTTTTTAATTACTATTAATAAACTATCATGAAAACAATAGATTACATAGGGTTATTCCTTATAACATTAACAGTTGCAGGCTTATGCTTAATATTTACCATCTCTATTCCTATTGATTCTCGTGCAAATTATCCATACACAGAACATACTCAAGTTCCCATTGGCTCAGACACAGTTAACTTAGTTGCTCTTTACCTTAATGATACGTGTGAGGTTAACATTATGCAGCTAAACTCAAGAAATGAGTATATATACGTTGGGTCTTATGAGAATATCGAAATGATAATAGATAAAATCAAGGAATCGAATTACTAATCATATAATTAAAAAGTCATGTCAAAAATTTCAGAATTGCAAGTATTAAAGTCAGCAGCAGGCTATTATATAGGTCGTACAGAAGAAGGAATGCCTTATAGTCGTGAATCAAATTACTTTAGAGGTAAAGATAATGCTGAATGGATACTATCATATATGTTAAAAAGAGATGAATTAGAACAAGAATTAGATCCATATTGGGAAGATACCATATAAATCGTTAATCAATAAAATAGAAATCAAATGAAAAAGTTACTACAATACATCGTTAAGTTGACATATACCGTTATAATGCCTATAGCATCACTATACCTTTTGTATCAAGTGTCATCTGCTGAAGAATCAACTCTTAGTAGTGTTATTATTGTTTATATGCTATTCTTCTTAGTTATAATCAATTCTATAGTGTTCTTTACATATATGCAGCATACCCACATCTTACCAAGCGTTAAACTTAATGTTTTACCTCAGTTTGCTGTAGGATTTGAATTTAAAAAGGGTCACACATATAAGAATGAGCTGTCTTTTTTAGTAATATTACCTTTTATCAACCTAATATTTACTAAATCTAAGAGATAAAGGCTCATATATGGACCACTAACAACACCAGTAATTAGTACATATATTAATACTAGTATTAAGGCTATGTAAAAACAACAAGCTATGCCAAAAGAATACCAAGAATATAAGGTAGATAGATATGGCATCGTTAAGAATAAAGTATGTAAAGACCCAAACTTATCAGTTCAAGCAAAAGGTTTATATGCTATATTATCTTGTTATGCCAATAAAAATAGAATCTGCTGGCCATCAATTAGTACGTTAGCAGATGACTGTGGCTCAAGTCAATCATCCATAAAAAGATGGATTAAAGAGCTTAAATCTTACAATTATATAAGAAGAAAAGGAAATAAGCTAATTATATTATAATGCGTTAGCTATATATATGCTTTTTATTTTGTTGTTAAGATTAAAACACAGGTTTAATTTTGACTCAGACTAATTTATATTATTATCTTTGATAAACATTGATAAGATAATGATTATACAATTACCTAATGGCCGGATTATAGAATGTTCTCTTGAACAATACTACTCTCTTACAGACGAAGAGTACTATGATCTCAACGGTTTAGGTAACGCATATACAAAGGAGGTAACAGATCCTTTTTATAGTAGATTTTCAAAAGCATCAGGCAAAAACAAAAACGATAACTCATCAGATGACTTTGATGAACGTGAAAAAGCACTTGATGAGATTAAACCTTTTGAAAAACTAGAAGACAAGTATTTTCATCCTGATGATAATTAATCATCATTCACAATTATTTTATTAATCATTAAATTTTATTAAAAATGCCAAACCAAGTAGAAGTACTAGCGGATGACATGGGTAATGTTGTACGCTTAAGCAAAAACAATCCAGATTATGGATACATTAAATTAGGTTATAATAGTATTACAATTGGAAAAGGTGGCTGGCTAAAGCCAAGAAACCTTACATCAATAATACTGGGTAACACTGAAGATCTTATTATGTATTCTAAAACTATAGGTAAATCTTTACCTGGTAAGATTGTAGTTAAAGAATCTTTAAGTCCTTTTAATAAAAAAGATCCTAATAGAGATCTTAAGTATGCTGGTGATACAGGTGTAGTATGTTGTGTAGACGGACAACCTATTTATAGGAAAACAGAGTATGTTTCTGATTTAAGTATAGAAGATACGCTGATAAACCATGACAATGGTGATGATATCCGTGCTGCTAATAATTTAGTTACAGATCAAATTAATAGCGCTACAGCAAAAGATTTTGGTTTAAAGCAAGAAATTTCTGATGAAACAATTGTTGATGACATAGATGATCTTGATGAAGAGTCAGTGGAAGAATCAGTAGAAGAAGAAGAAGTCATTGAAGAAGTAGAAGACAGCTATGAACAAGAAATCTTTGAACTCTAATTAAAACATTAAATTTTTAATATTACAGGGCTGGAGGTAAAACTTCAGCCCTTGTAGTATGTATTGTATTAAACTTGTTAACAAAAAAATTAAACAAAAATGCTATCTAAAGAACAAATATACAGCCTAAACAACAATAAACAAGAATTAATATTAAGTAAACGCATTGAACGTTATCAATATCTTGGTTTACTATCTGAATATCAACTCCATCCTTTTCTAAAGGTTAACTCATTTCAATACACTAAACTTAATAAGTATCAACATTTTTTGTTTAAACGTGTATTGCATGGTTTAAAGGTTTATACACCTGAAGAAGTTAATAAGCTACATTGGGATAAGAAAAGAAGAATAACAAGAGTTTGGAAGCGTGCTCAAAAAGAATTGAATGCATGGAAGCAAATTATTTGCAATAAGAAAGTAAATAGTTATCTTAGACAAACCTTTTACAAAAGCAAGTTTGCTCTTGATATGGCTAATGTTCCTGCTGAAGAAACATTTGATGACTATAGAAATACAATGTCATTTAAAGATTTAGGTATCAAATATGAAGATATCATTCTTAAATTTATGTCAGTGGGCTTATTACCAAAAAACTTTTTCTTATTAGATGTAAATGAAAATCAATAAAATATCCTCTAAAATGTCTAAAATAAATGCTGCATATGCTAAGTTGCGTAAGCAGTATTTATTAGACAAATCAGTATGTCATGCTAAAATACATAAATGTTCAATTAAAGCTACTGATGTACACCATAAGAAAGGACGTGGAATTTATCATTTAGATGTATCTACATGGATGCCTTTATGTAGAAATTGCCATGCTTGGATAGAAGAAAATCCTTCTGAAGCATATGAACTTGGTTTCTCAAGTTATAGATCAATTAAATAAATTAAAATTGAGTGGTAATAAATTAATTAAATTCATTATTTGTCTTTTGACATTAATAATATCAACAATATCAATAATAATATGGATAAGAGTAATTCAAATACTATATCTCACGATACACTTAGTACAAGAGATGTAGTTCAGCATGATGCATTATCAGTATCAATTCAACATAAAAGGTGTGGTTTAGCAATATCTATGGGTGTAGGTAAGACAAGAATAGCAATACAACATATTCAAAAATGTTATAATCAGTTTATTCAAGTTTTAGTTGTAGTACCAAAACATTCAGTAGCTCAGTCATGGAAGGATGAGTTAGGTAAGATGGGACTTGAGAAATTAATAGATCATATAACTTTTACCACCTATATATCACTAAAGAAAAGAGATCCTAAAGAGTTTGATATAGTATATTTAGATGAATGTCATTCACTTAAATATATTCATGAAACATTTTTAAGTAAGTTTACTGGTAGAATTTTAGGTTTAACTGGCACACCACCAAAGGATACAGTTTCTGAAAAAGGCATGTTAGTTCAAAAGTACTGCCCTATTAAATACAAATTTACCACAGATGAGGCAACTGAATCTAATATATTAAATGACTATAAGATAGTTATCCACACATTAGAACTATCTAATCAGCCTTCTTTAAAGAAAAAGAAAAAAGATGGTGGATTCTGGTATACATCTGAAAAGAAAGATTATGATTATGTAACTAAAAGACTAGCGCAAGCCAATACAGACAAGCAAATTCAGTTTGGAAGAATTATGCGTATGAGAGCTTTAATGGACTACACAAGTAAAGAAAGGTATGTTAAAACTATATTAAATAATGTAAGTTCAAAGTGTATAGTATTTGCTAACACTCAAAAACAAGCGGATAGAATATGTAAACATAGTTACCATTCTAAAAACTCTAAATCAGAAGATAATCTTGAGTTATTTTCTGATGGTAGGATTGATAAGTTATCTTGTGTATTACAACTATCAGAAGGAGTATCAATACCTAATTTAAAATCTGGTATTATTATGCATGCATATGGTAATGAGAGAAAAACAGCTCAAAGAATAGGAAGATTGTTAAGATTAAATCCAAATGAAACAGCAGTGTGTCACATATTGATGTATAAAGGAACGCAAGATGAAAAATGGGTTTCTGATGCAGTTAAAGGATTTGATCAAACAAAAGTTAGTTATTATAATCCATTAAAAAAATAAGATATGAGTAAAATGAAAGATTTATTTATTAAAAAGCAAGAAGAGTATATGTATAATTCTTTGAAACATTATTCTAATCCTTATATTCTTACATTAGAATATAATATTGGTGAAACTAGATTACTTATAGATTATACATATGAAGAAGGAGAACCAGATGAAATATTTAATTTAAATGGTGATCCTGGTACTCCAGGTTATGGGCCAACTATAGAAATAATAAATGTTTGGTCACCTCTTAAAAACAGATTAGGTAATAGTGTTATTGTAGATGTAACTCATATACTTGACTTAGATTTTGAGGAAATAGTATTAGATAATCACTAAATAATTAAAATGAAAACACAAAACCAAAGTATATTAATACATGCTTCAGCTGAAAAAGCAATAGAACATCTAAATGATGTAAATTATTTATCGGATATTAATGTAAAACATAAAGGTAAAAATAAAAGTAATATTGATAATGCAATAGCTAGATTGTCTGATATAAAAGCTTTATCTCTAATTAATTTAGAAGGATCTATAAAAAACAAAGCTTCAAATCCTATTATTGAAGATAACTATCTTGAAACTATATCTGACTCTAAGCTTATGTTAATATATAGTATTATAACTGTATTTATTATTTTACTTATATTGTTTTTTATATGAAGGATAATTTATTTGTGAAAGCTAGTGTTAAAGATGGCAAACTATACTTTCCTATCAAGGCAATGGGGACAAAGTATAGAAAGTTTTTTGAACAGCTTCAAGATAATTCTAAATTAGAAATATTTATTGGTGTAAGTGGTATTAAGGGTAGTAATCCTCAATTAGCACGCTTACATGCAATGATTAGAGAAATAGCACAAGAGATTGGTTATACTTTTGAAGAAGCTAAAATACAAGTTAAGAGATCTTCAGGTTTATGCTTTGTTAAAGATAAGCAAGAATACTGTAAATCATTTGCTGACTGTGATAAAGATGAGTTAAATCTAGCCATACAATCATGCATAGAAATAGGTGACTTTAATGGTATGCAGTTACGCTAAAGTTGTTTTGCTTGCTATTTCCTCTAGTTTTTCTTGAACTTTATCACTTCCTTCCATCATGAGTTTGCTGATTTCTTTTAGATCTTTCATAGTAGCAGTTGTTTTAGTTGGCTTATTTAATTTTTGCTCATAAGCTTTATGCTTTAAAACCTGCAATATTGAGAATAGTGTATAGATTTGTTTTTCCCAATTATCTAATTCTATATCTTTCATTGCATCTGACTCACCACTATTATGGTTATCTTTTATTTTATCAAACTTTTTAAAAGTATCACCAACTGTTTCTATTCTGTTTTCAGAATAGATCATGTCTTGAATTATGTTTTGTAAAGACGTAATAAATACTGTAGATAGCTCTATATCTTTTATTATATCTTTATAATCCCATTCATCATAAGTTACAAATTCTTCCTTGCCCATAATAATTAATTTTAATTAAACAAATATAAGCTAATATAATGAAAAAAATTGAAATAAATACAGATTTATTAAAGTCTGACTTAAATGAAAATATAAAAAATAGTAGTTGGAGTAACATACTCTTACCTTATATTAATAGTGAAGCTTTTGATAAGATTATAAATACTTTAGTTAATAATGTAAATGAAGGTAAACGCTTTACACCTAAGTTTAAAGATATATTTAATGGTTTTTATGAATGCCCTTATGAAGATCTTAAAGTTGTCATAGTAGGTCAAGATCCATACCCACAATTAGGTGTAGCTGACGGAATTGCATTTAGCTGTAGTAAAAAAGGTAAAACAGAAAAGTCATTGCAGTATATTTTTAAAAGTTTATATGGTAAGCATGAAGGTTATAATAATGATTTAAGACGTTGGTCTAACCAGGGTGTTTTATTAATTAATACAGCTTTTACCTGTGAGATTAATAAAATTGGTTCTCATTACTCTATATGGAAAATGTTTACAGAGTATATATTTAGTAGCATAAATAAATATAACCCTAATACTATATTTATACTTATGGGTAAAAAAGCGGAGTCATGGCAAACATTATTACCAAATTGTACAATTCTTAAATGTGCACACCCAGCATCAGCAGCATATAGAGGTGGTTTATGGAATTCAAATGATGTCTTTAATAAAGCAAATAAAATATTAGTAGATCAATCTAAAAGAATAATACAATGGTGGTAGAAAATAAATTAACAGATAAAGACAAGAGAATTAAAAACTTTAAAGATACTTTTTATAATTTATATGGTGTAAAACTGTATATTTATACTCCTTTAAAAAATCAGTCAATAATATCTATTAAAGCTTTTCATGATGCCGCTTTATCTGCATTACATGAAAATAATCCAGATTTTATAAATATTGAACATTTAAGTTATAAACTTAAAACTAGACGTTTTGCTATATACGTTCAAGTAATGTGCTTTTTAGCTGTAAACGCTGGTCATACCAAAGTAGACGTAGGTAAGTTTTTAAAAAGACACCATGCGTCAGTCATTTACTCATGTACAGCAATTAAAGATGCATTTTCTACAAATGATGCTTTAATTTTATCAGCTTATAACAGCACTTTAAAAAAATTAAAAAACTATGTGGGATCTATTCCAGAAAATAATAAAAGCAAATCTAACACCTAATGAAAGTTTAATATTATTTAGCATGAAGCAGAAAGTATCTCTGCCTTTACTAGATCAAAAGGATAAAATTAGTTTAGTTAATAAAGGATTTCTTGAATTAAAAGATAAAAAATATATAATGACAAGTCAATCAAAAGCAATATGTGCTAGACTTGATAGTTACTTTATAAAAGCAAAGAAAAAAACTGATATTCAATTGATGGGTAAAAATTTTGCTGAAAGGATAAGCAACTATAGAGAAGTATTTCCAGCTAAAAAATTACCAAGTGGTAAACCAGCAAGAAATAACATTAAAGCTTTAGGAGAGGCCTTTAGATGGTTTTTTGAAACTTATGATTATACATGGGATCAGGTACATCAAGCTACTAGAATGTATGTTAATGAATATAGAGATGCAGATTATATGTATATGCAAACTAGTCAGTACTTTATATGTAAGCAAGATAAGCACAGGGTAAAGCACTCTACATTAGCTGATTACTGTGATATGATAATAGATGGTGTAAGTACAGAAGATGAACATTTTAAAGAAAACGTAGTATGAGTAAACCAACACCAGCATGGGTGGGCCAATATACAGCCTTCAATGATGCACTGAAATATATGTATGCCAGATCTACTGGTGAAGAGAAGTCAATATATACTCCTTGGCCTAAATTTAATGATGCAGCTACTGATGGTTTAGAGTGGAATACACTTACTGTCATTGGTGGTAGACCTGGTTCAGGTAAGACTTTAATAAAAGATCAAATTATAAGAGAGTCTTTTGCATTAAATCCTCATGATAAGTTTAGAGTATTAGAATTTCAATTTGAAATGGTTGGTAGAACTTCTGCAATTAGAGAGTTTAGTTCTATTACAGGTAAAACATATAAAGAATTATGTAGTGCGGGTAGTATACTAACTACAGATACTTTAAATAAATGTCATCAGTATGCAAAAGAAAGAGTTAAAAATCCAGTAGATATAATAAGTACACCAATGACTGTTAATCAGATGCGTGATCAAATAGATAAGTATATGAATTTACATAAAGGTGTAAAGACTATGATAACTCTTGATCATACTATGTTAGTAAAAAGAGCTCCTTATCAAAATAATACATTAGATATGTTATTTGAATTAGGTGAGTTCTTTACACAATGTAAAAGAGATTACCCTGTATTGTTTATTGCTTTATCACAGTTAAACAGAAACATAGATAGTCCTGACAGAGCTATTGATGGTAAATATGGTAATTATATACTTGAGTCAGATATTTTTGGTTCAGATGCTATGCTGCAACATGCCGATATGTTAATTGGTATTAATAGACCGGCTAAACAAAAGATTAGGTTCTATGGTCCAGATAGATATATCATTGAAAATGATAGAACACTTGTATTGCATTTTCTTAAAGCAAGAAATGGTGATGCAAGAATGAGTTTCTTTAAAGCTAAGTTTGAACAAATGAAAATAGAAGAAATGCAAACACCTGGACAACAGGATAGAAGGTAACATTAATGAATTTATAACTAAATAACAATAATATGGGATTAACACCCTCAGAACGCAAAATTAAAGTTGCAAAGTTAAAAGAACAGCATGAAGATTACTTTCAAACAGAAGGTAAGATAAATGCATTATATATTCCTAAGATGGCATACAGACCATCTGGTAAAGATGAACTATACATAAGTTTCTTTCCAAGTGAACTTGAAAAAGAAATAGATGTATATACAGAATTTGTAAGTATTGATTATGATTCTGAAGATCCAAAGAGGACTCTATATTTACTTAAATATAATCCACACTGGAAATCTGAATACGAATTAATCACAAGTAATTCTGGATTTCAAAGACATATGGTCCCTGTAAATGAATTAAAGGTTATTAATGATATAACTTCTAGAGGAAAATCTATTATAGAAGAACCTAAATTTGTAGCAGATATAGGTAAAACGTTATTTGATTTGCCGAATCCTGATGAAGGATCAACCACTGTTCTTGTAGATAAGCTTGAAGAGATCAATCAAACATTAATCACACTAACCAAAGTAATCAATAAATTTAATAAATAAATCATGGCAAACAGCGTATTAGTTATTGCTGATTCAGGTACAGGAAAGTCTACTTCAATCAGAACATTAAACCCAAAAGAGACTTTTATTATAAATATAGCCAACAAACCTTTACCGTTTAAAGGTTGGAAGGGCATGTACAGTCAGATATCTAAGGATAATCCAAAAGGAAACTTGACATCTACAGCTACTGCACCTGGTATCATTAAAGCAATGAGGCATGTAAATGACAAAATGGATCATATAAAAAACATTGTAATTGATGACTGGCAATATATGAGTTCTTTTGAATATTTTGATAGAGCCAATGAAAAAGGTTATGATAAATTTACTCAGATTGCAGCTAACTTAGCTCAAGTTGCTAAGTTACCTAAAGATCTAAGAGATGATTTAAATATATTTTTCTTGACTCACTCAGAAGATTCCACTGATATAAATGGTAATAGAAAGATTAAAGCAAAAACAATAGGTAAGATGATTGATAACACTCTTACTCTAGAAGGTTTATTTTCTATAGTTCTTTTTGGTAAAGTAAATAAAGATGATGATGGTGTACTTCAATACGGTTTTGAAACTCAAAACTCAGGAGAAAACACATGTAAATCACCAATGGGTATGTTTGAAGATTTATTTATTCCTAATGATCTTCAATTTGTAAAAGATTGTATTGATAAGTACAATAAATAATTAATTAATTAATAAACTAAATTATGTTAAACACTAAAGACATGTCTGCTGGAACAGGCAAAGCTAAACCAGTAATTGGAACAGGCAATCAAAAAATTAAGATCAATTCTATTACATTTGATCAAACTCCATATGATATGGATGCATACAACATTACACTTCATGTAGAAAGTGAGCCTATGGGTGGTGATTTTAATGGCTTTTTAAAAGATGTTAATAATCCAAGTGGACCACGCTTTGAAGGTCAAGTTGGTAGAGTAAGGTTCTCTCCTTATCCATTTAAAGATACTACATTACCTAATGGCAATGAGATTATTCGTGATAATGAAGTATTAAAAGCAATGATATTTTTATCAGAAACTGTTAATAAAAGAGAAGAACTAGATTCTATTGAAGCTTCTACTATAGAAGAGTTTATGAGTAAAGCTTCAGGTATTTGTTCTAATACAGGATATATAAACGCATGTCTTGGAGCAAGAGAATGGGAAAATAGAGAAGGTTATGTAAATAATGATTTATTTTTACCTAAAAGGACTAGAATGGGTATTCCTTTAGAAGCTCTTGATGTAGAGGATTCTAAACTTACAGTTTTTGATAAAACTGATAGCAATCATTTTAGGCCTTTTATTAAAAAAGAACCTGCTGTTGTTAATAGTTTTGAACCAAGTTCTACTTCAGGATCTGATTTTGAACTGTAATATTATAAATTAATTTAAGTGGGTTCAATTAATTTTGAGCCCACTTTTTTAATACATTAATTTTATGTTTAATACTAAAAATTTTATAGATAAATGGGAAAATGTACCCAGTACTTGGGTTTTTGAACATTACCTAAATTTACCTGAACTACTGATTGGTCAAGATATAAAAATCAAATCAGTATTTAATCCTATGGAAAAGACACCAAGTTTTTGCATATATGTAGATAAATCTATAATGCAGTATAAATTTAAAGACTTTTCAACAGGTAAGGGTGGTAGTAAGATTGACTTAATAAAGTTTTTGTTTAACTTAGATGTTAATAATGCTATAACAAAACTGACATCAGATTATAATAAATATAATAGGTCATCACAAATTATAAATAAAAAAGTTAAATCTATAAATAGATGGAAAGTTGACTTTATAAAAAAAAGACAGTGGACTAAGCTTGATAAAGACTTCTGGTTAAGCTTTAGAATAGGGAAGACATTATTAACTGAATATAACGTCAATCCAATTGAATATTATAATTTAATTAAAGATGGGTCAGACAAAATAGAATCACTTACAATAAACCCTAAGTGTGGCTATGGTTACTTTGATAAAGATAATGATGTATACAAGATATATCAACCTTTTAACAGAAAGTACAAATTCTGTAAAGTTAAATCTTATCTGCAAGGTAAAGATCAGCTATCATATAACAAGCCATATTTAGTTATTTGTTCATCACTTAAAGATGCAATGTGCCTTAAAAGTATTGGTTACAATATTGATGTAATTAGTCCTGATTCAGAAAATACTATCATTAAACCTCATGTTATTCAAAACTTTAAGAATAAATATCAAAAAGTAATTACATTATTTGATAATGATGATGCAGGCAAGAAAGCTGTAAAAGTTTATCATGATAGATATAATATTCATGGATTTGTACCTACTATATGTAAAGATGTATCAGATGCTATGAAGGAACATGGTTTTGATAAAGTACATAAAATGTTAAAGCCTTTATTAAAACAAACTTTAAATAAATAATTATGAAATGGTTTATACCAGGTAATGTACCAAGCTCAAAGAATGGGCGTAGATGGACAGGAAAGTATTTTATTGCTAGTAAAGCTGTAATGAATTATCGTAAAAATACAAAAGAGTATTATCAAAAGTATACTTCTGAGTTTCAAGAAGAAATTAAAAAGTATATACTTCCTATTAAAATTGGTTTTACATTTATTAGGGGATCTCGTCATAAATTTGATTATATTAATCCTGCACAAACAGTGCAAGATGATATGACCAAATATAAATGGATTGAAGATGATAATGCTGATAACATAAACCCTATGTTTTATGAATATGAGTATAATAAAGATAATCCAGGTGTATATATAGAAATATTAAAAGAAAATAGTTTAAAAGATAATGAAAGATCAGGAAATACAAAAAAGATTGAAACAAGTTCTTCTAATAGCAAAACTAAAAGATCTAGGAGTAAGTGAAGTTGAAATAACTTTTTCAGGCTCCGGAGATAGTGGTGATATAGACGATATAATTTATAGATACAAGAGTAAGAATAAGAAAAGTAATATAAGTTATTACATATCATCAAAAATTAAAAATAGTGAGGAAAACATACTCATGCAATTGGCAATAGATATAATTGATAGTAAAATAGATACAGCTGGTGATTTGGTTAATAACAAAGGCTCTTATGCTTCAATATATATTGATGTTTATAAACAAAGCTATGATTTATCATACAATAGACTAGTTGTACAAGAAAAGAATTATTCAAATGAAATGTTATTTACATGATATAGATTAATTAAAAAATTATGGTGAAAGAATTCAAAGTTTCAGATTTTAAAAATTTAAAAGAATTATTAAACGCATCTCATGAAGATGACATAAGTATTGGGTTAAAAAATATAAAAAGTATGGGCTTAGATCCAATATACATACTTATGTTAATTAAAGCATCTAATGAATATACAAGAGAAAGAATATTAGATGAACATCAAGATATATTTTTGATAGATAAATTTTCTCATTATAAAAATAGATTAGATATAAATAAGCGTTTTGGTAGTCCTGTAGAAATAAATGATATATGCTGGGATAATCTATATAATACAATTAAAGATCATTATTCAGATAATTCTGAAATCATTAAAATATTTACAGAACAGTTTACTAAAGAGTTAAGATCAACAATTACTAACATAATAAATTATAAATTTTTAGATGATATTAAATTTAACATAGTATGGTAAACATACAAGATCAGGTTGCAAGAACAACCAAAAAGTTAATATTCACAGAGCCTTTTTACGGGCTCTTTTTAATTGGTATCAATAAACAATACAGTAAACGTATTTCTACGGCAGGAGTAAGTAAAAAAGGTATTGGTATGCAATTAACTATAAACCCAGAGTTCTTTAATGAACTTAGTGAGGATCATAGGTTTGGATTAATAAAGCATGAGCTATTGCATATTGCATTTGGTCACTTATTACTAAGAGACTTATATTCTAATCACAAGTTATTTAATATAGCTGCTGATTTAGAAATCAACCAGTACATACTGGAAAGTAAATTGCCTGATGGTGGTTTATTATTATCAAGTTTTCCAGAGCTAAAGCTTCCTATTAAAGCAGGTACTAAAAAGTATTATGAGCTTTTAGAACAAGCTCAGGAAGATGGAACATCACCGTCTTTGGATAACTTAATGGATCAAATGGATGGTGAATCACAATATTGTCATAGTACATGGGAAGAATTTGATAACTTACCAGAAGCTGATAAAAAATTGATGCAAAAACAAATAGAGCATCAACTAAAAGAATCAGCTGAGCAAACAGAAAAGAGACAAGGCTCTATTCCTGGTGAACTTTCTGATTTAATTGAGAGATTAAGGCATATTGAACCAGCTAAATTTGACTGGAAAGGTTACCTAAGAAGATTTGTAGGTAATTCTAGTATAGTTTATACTAAGAAACTAAGACGTAAATATAACAAACGTTATTCTGGTAGTCCCGGGCTTAAGATTAAATTTAAGAATCATATACTAGTTGGTGTTGACACAAGTGGATCTGTAAACAATGATGAGTTAAAAGAATTCTTTAATGAATTAGCTCACATGCATAAAACAGGTCATAAGATTACAATTGCACAGTGTGATACCAGCTTGAATAGTGTAAAAGAATTTAATCCAAAAAGAGATTGGGAAATACACGGTCGTGGTGGAACAAGTTTTCAACCAGTAATTGATCACTTTAATGAAAAGAGAGGGCTTTATACAGCTCTAGTATATTTAACAGATGGTGAAGCAAGTAATCCTGATGATTGCCCTAAAAATACTTTATGGGTATTAAGCAGTATTTCTACTATAAACAATAGTTTACCAGGACAAGTAATAAAATTAAATTAAGATGGGAAGATATTATGAAGGTGATATTTATGGGAAGTTTGCTTTTGGATCTCAAGGAAGTAATGCTGCTGATAGATTTGGAGTAGTTGGAGTGCCAGATACTTTAAATTATTACTTTGATATAAGTGATTTAGAAGTTCTTGAAACTGAACTTCATAGCATAGAGGATTCATTTAAAGATCACAAGCTAGCTCTTATAACATATTATGATTTATTTAACTTAGATCATGATCATCAAACTTTAGATGATGATACACTTGATTTTCATCAATATATTAGTAAAGCAGGTCTATCGCCTCTAAATTCAGAAGAAATTTCTGAGTACAATGATTATCATTTAGGTAGGAAAATATTAAAAAGTATTAAGGATCACGGATCTTGTAGTTTTACAGCAGAATTATAAATAAAAATTAATAAAATTAAATTAAAATGGCACAAGTAAATTTAAATGCAACAGAATTAAAAGGATTTATAAATCATATAATAACAAACAACAGATACTTACAAAAGTCAGGTAAAAGTCCTGTATCTGTAGAAGTTGTAGGTGAATCTGGTATTGGTAAAACTTCTACTATAGTAGAACTTGCTAAGGAAAATGAATTGAAATTTGTAAAGTTAAATCTTGCACAAATAGAAGAATTAGGTGACTTAGTTGGTTTTCCAGTAAGGCAGTTTCAAATGTATAAGGAAAAGAAAGTAGCTGTAAAGCAACAAGATAACATTTCCATGGTTACCGCTACACAAAGAGCAGCTGGAAATAGTTTAGCAAACTTAAATCAAACAGTTACAAAAAAAATTGGTCAATGGGTTGATGAACTTGCAGTACAAGAGTATCTAAAGCAAGGGTTTAAGATGACTGGTAAGAATAGAATGTCTTATTGTGCACCTGAATGGATTGCTGATGCAAAATCTGGTGGTATCTTATTATTAGATGATTGGAACCGTGCAGACACAAGGTTTATTCAAGCTGTAATGGAGTTAATTGATAGACAAACCTATATTTCATGGACTCTACCAAAAGATTGGCATATAATTTTAACAGCGAACCCAGATAACGGAGATTATATGGTTAACAGTGTAGATAGTGCACAGAAAACTAGATATGTAACTGCAAATCTTAAGTTTGATGTTAATGTGTGGGCACAGTGGGCAGAAGGTGCTGGTATTGATACTAGATGTATTAATTTCTTGTTGCTTCATCCAGAGCTTGTAACACAAGAAACAAATGCAAGATCTATTACTACATTTTTCAATTCAATTTCAAGCTTTGATTCATTTGAAAATAACTTATCATTAATTCAAATGATTGGAGAAGGTTCTGTTGGTGATGCTTTTGCTTCTATGTTTACAACTTTTATTAATAACAAACTCGATAAACTAGTGACACCTAAAGATTTACTAACTCATGATAGTGAATCTTACATACTGGGAGAGCTTAGAAGTTGTATTGGTAAAGATGACAATTACCGTGCAGATATTGCATCAACATTGGCTACAAGATTAGGTAATTATGCTATTGTTTACTCTAATGAGAATAAAATAGTACAAAAGATTACTGATAGGCTTAAAGCATTATGTACTGAAGATTATTTTACTAATGATCTTAAGTATTTAATTGTACGTACAATTTTTAACGGTAACAAAAAGAAGTTTAATAAATTAATGATGATCCCTGAGATTGTTAAAATGACAATGAAATAAAATTATGGCAAATAAATCAGTATATCAAGATTTTGATACTGATGCTTTAAAATACTTTGGATTAGAAAGTGACACCATTTACGGTGTCCTTTCTACTTCAGTAGAAGTAAATAAAGTATTATGTACTCAAAATGCTGAAGCTTATGAAAAAATACAAAGCATATTAACAGCACCAACTGAAGATGTGACTACGTTTATAAATAAAAAGAAAGCTTTTATTTTACCTAAGTGTAATATATCTCAAGATAGATTAAAAGCAGCTCTTAAGGAAAATAACATAACTGTAACAAATAATTATGAAAAGGCAGATCTAATTATAGGACATGAAGGTATATTTAAAGGAACATTAGAAAACGGAGATAATATACCCTCTACTTTAATGATGAATAGATTATGGAACTATGAAACAGTTAAATGTACAAGTACAGATACAGACTTTAAAAAAATAGCAATTTATAATTCGGGTTTATCAGTTCTAATAACTAAATATCTTACTGAAGGTTTTTCATATTATGGTTTAAATATTGATGATTCTTTATATAATACATATATGTTGACTGGCATGGCCGTTAATCTGGCTTATATTATTGATTCAAAAAGTATAAGTGTTATAGATCCTGAAACAGTATTGCAAGGATCTGCAAATAAAATAACTCTTGATGATCAGTTAGTAGAAGATCTTATTGAACAAGTAAATTCTAATAAAGATGATAAGGCATTAGCTATTAAAGTTATACCTACCATAGATTATAATAATAAACATCATTTAATATGGAAACTTTCTAGGGAATGTGGTGATATATTATATGGAAAAAGATTAGATAAAGATCTTAAATATTGGATTAATGAATCTAGGTTTAGATTATTTATGAGAAAAAGTGCTGAAGAAATGATATTGTGGTTAGAAAGGAATGATAAACTATGCAAAGAATCTTTTAAGTATTTAGAACCAATTGCAAGAGAAGAAATATTAATTTACAATAGACGCTTTTATACATTTAAAGTATGTATAAAAAAAGAATATCAAAATTATTTAAAATAAAATTATGAAAAATATATATAACGTAAAAATAAATCTTGAAAATTTTTCTGATGGTGCGTTATCACTTTTTGCTGATGATATATCATATGAAGACTCAGAAAAAATATGGCTAATCTCTTCTAATAATTGGGAACTTAAAGAAGATGATTTTAAAAGTTTAGGTTTTAATAAACTTTTTAATTGCAATTCAGTATCCCTTCAAGATAAAAAACTATATAGATATCCAAATTTAAGTTTACCTAGACAAAAAGTAGATTTAATAAAAGAAAAGTTTAATTGCACTATTATAAGAAATTCAAAGAAGGCTGACATTCATATTACTTCTTTAAATTTTTTATCTAAGCTTATAGGTCATGGAGAATGGAACACATGCATTCCTTTTTCCTCTGCATTTAAAGTATTTAAGTATTTTAAAGATGAGAATTTACTAAGTGATTGTGCTTTAAATAAAATAAAAAGTTTAATTGATGATGTACCTCATGACTGTATGATAAATTTTATATTAACTCCTTCATATAGATACTCAGGCTATAATCAAACCATAAGAACAGCTAGTATGGTAATACGAGATAAAATTTATAATGAGGTAAGCATTAAAAAAGATGAATGTCTACGTAGGTCTTTTACTTTAAATAAAGAAAATCAAAAAGACTACATTGCTTTACTTAATTCGTCTGCTCAGGTTATATTAGACTCTAATATATGTAATATTATTGATGAAGGATTAGCTATTTTGGAAACAAAAGATTATGATAATATAGAGCTTATGTCAAAAAGTCAAAATATTGATGACAGAGGTTTAGCTTTAGAAATGCTAGCTAACTGTAATATTGATAAATCATATGATGTTGTATCAGGAATTTATTACTGGAACTATGAATGGTTAAAAAATACAAGGAACTGGAATACAGTAAATGTAAAAGCATTTAGAAACAGAATGAAAGAATATGATGGTAATCATAATGAAAGTTCTATACGTGCGTTTAATGATTATATTATGCTTCTTGATAAAAATAAAAAACTTACAGAATATGCAGTAAATAAAACTAAAGAAAAGTTATACAGTACATTATTAAATAAATTAGTTGGTGAAAACGCAGATGTTTTCAAAATAAATTTAGATTCATTGTTTATTACAAAGGAATTAACTAATAAAATTATATCAAATGATTAAAAACTTAGATAAAGAAGAAAAGTTTTATGCAAATAAAAATTTTGCGTTTAGTTATTCTTCTCTTAATAAATTATTATTTTCACCGTGGTTATTCTATAAAGATTATATACTACAGGATCGTGATATTAAAACTGATAAGCACTTAATAGAGGGTAAACTTGTACACTGTTTGGTATTTGAACCTGAAAATTTAACAAAAAAGTTTAACGTAGTACCTGGTAAATCACCAACCGATAATGTCAGGAAAGTATTAAAGAATATTGCTATGTATACAACTGTAGCAAAGTTAGAAGATGTAAAAGACTCTATTATTCTTGATTCATTAAAAGACATGAATCTATATCAGTCTCTTAAAGCAGATGAAGCGAGAATAGCTAAAGTTAAAACGCCAGATAATGAACCTTATTGGAAGTTTTTACATAATTCTTCTGTTGATGTAATTAATCAAGATACTTTGTTAGATTGTACAGTTAAGGCTGAAGTAATAAGATCTAATAAAGAAGTTATGTCTTTATTTAAAAATGAAGAAACTGATTTTGATTTAGATCCAGTAACAGCATATGCAGAAAAGTATATTAAATCTAACTTAGAAAAGTTTACTTTTGGACTACATGGTTATATAGATTACTATACAGTTGATACTGAGTCAAAAACAGTAGTGATATGTGATCTTAAAACATCAGGTAAAACTGTAGATAAATTTAGTGAAAGTGTTGACTTTTATAATTATTGGCTCCAAGCATCTATATATTCTAAAATGGTATATGACTCACTTGGAGATGATAAAGATGAATATACTATTATATTTAAATTTATAGTTATTGATAAGTATAACCAAGTATATGTATATGATGTATCACAGGAATCTATGAGTAATTGGGCTGAAGGCTTAAATAATGTATTAAAAATTGCTGAATATCACTACACAGAGAGGAATTATTCATTACCTTATGAATTATTAGTTAAAAAAGTTAAATTATGATATGAAAGTTTATACAAATTATTTTCAAAAAAGTAAAGTATTTCTTTATCCACTGTTAAATGTAAAAAATGGTATTATTAAAGTTCCTATACAAACATATATAGCATGGGATAGTGTATACACACCTGAAGACAATAAGTTTTTATGTGAGTATAAGACCAAAAAGACTAATGAATTTGAAAAGTTTGCTTATAATAATCTATTGAATAATTCTCATTTTGAAAGCAGAATTGATATTAATGAAGATAAACAATTATTTATTTATGACTTCAGTGAACATAAGTCTGATGTAAAAAAGTTTTTAAAAGGTGAGTATTCAAAGTTTACTTTAAACAATAAGATTAAAATACTTAATTTTTTCTCTTCCCAGAAAAAAGCAGGAAGTTTTATTAAAGGTTTCTTAGATCCTGAAGATGTACATGAAAATTATGCATTATTACTAGATGTAGATGTAGAATGTATAGAAGATATATATGAGGTTTGTACACCGCCTGATATATTAAAAGAAACATTATTAAATAATAATTGTGATATTGTAGAAATATTAAATAATAATTCTATACATTTGACAAAATAAAAATATATATTATGAATAAACCAATTGGTCAAAATATGATGTTAGTAAATTCTAGTTTTAGAAATGCTAAATCATTTACATTAATGCCAGTGAGCATTGACTCACCATACGTAGAAGCTATGTTTGATCCAGCATCAAGCATTTTAGCTGTAATTAGTAAAGTAATGAAACAGTCTTATCACATGGTTGCCAAATTAGATGATACTGGACAGCCTCAAAGGCTTAAGGTTCCTAATAAACAAACAGGTAAAACGCATAAAGAGGAAAGAAGATTAGTTGATACTTTTTCTGAGTTTTACCTTAGTGATAAAGATGATATCAAATCATTCATACATACTTTTGCTGTAAATGCTGAAGAGTTTGATTATGAAAAGTTTTTTGTAGATGTAAAAGAAACAAAGGTTTCAAAAATAATAGTACCTGGTCAATAATTTTTGAGTTTTTTATTGATACAGCTAGTATTTTCATTTACAATATAGCCCCATTGATTTAATGGGGCTTTTTTTATTCTAAAATAAGCAGATACAATGTTATGAAGCACTGGGTAATGGACTATGAAACTTTATCAAACTTTTTTTGTGGTGTATTTGAACATTATAAAACACTAGAAACAAAAGTTTTTGTTATTCATGATTTAAATAATGAATTAGATAGTTTCATTAAATTTTTAAAAACTAATATTAACAATAAAGAGTGGCATATATCTTACAATGGACTAGCATTTGATGCTCAAGTCACTCACTATATAATAGATAATTATCAATATTGGTCCGGCCTTAGTGGTTGTGAAATCGCTAAGATTATATATATATATGCTCAACGTTGTATTCAAAAATCTAATAATAGAGAGTTTAGTGATTATCCTCAATGGAAGATGGAAATTGGTCAAATAGACATATTCAAACTTCATCACTGGGATAATCCTGCTAAACGTTCTAGTCTAAAATGGATACAATATAGTATGGACTGGGAGAATATAATTGATATGCCTATAAGTCACACAACAGAGATTAAAACTCAGGATCAGATAGATACTATTTTAGAATATTGTGTGAATGATGTTAAATCAACTAAAGAAATATTTAATAGATCTAAATCACAAATTAAATTAAGAAAAGAATTAACAGACACTTACAATATAAACTTATATAGCGCTTCAGAACCAAGAATAAGTAAAGAGTTATTTGCTTATTATTTAACTAAAAAGCTTAATATACCTAAAAGGAATCTTAAGCGGATGAGGACAAGTAGAGACAGCATTAAGATAGCTGATATTATATTGCCATATATATCATTTACATCTTTAGAATTTAAAGTATTAAAAGACAGGTTTAAATCATTAGAAATTGATGGATCACATCTTAAAGGTAACTTTAAGTATAGTATAAATTATAAAGGTGTTAAAACAGATTTTGGTTTAGGTGGTGTGCATGGTGCTGCAAGTAAAGGTGTTTATGAAAGCTCAGATGATATGGTTATACTGTCTTCTGACGTTACTAGTTTTTATCCTAATCTTGCTATTAGAAATAAGTTTTCACCAGGGCATTTTCCAGTTGATGACTTTTGTGATCAGTATGAATGGTTCTTTAATGAAAGAAAGAAGATACCTAAGAGCAATCCAATGAACTATGTATATAAGATTATACTTAACTCTACTTTTGGTCTTAGCAATGATGAAAACAGCTTCTTTTATGATCCTGAATTGTGTTTAAAGATTACAATTAATGGTCAGCTTAGCCTTATGATGTTATATGAACAGATTATGGAAAGAATACCAGGTGCTGTACCTTTATTGCAAAATACAGATGGTGTTGAAACTATAATTCCTAGAGAGCATGTAGATTTATACATGCAAATTTGTAAAGAATGGGAAGAAACTACTAATCTAGAGTTAGAACATGATCAATATCAAAAGTTAATTCTTTCTGATGTAAATAATTATATTGGTATAAATAACTTTAAGTCTGTTGATATTACCAAATGGAGAGAAATTAAACAGAGTCAGCCTCATTACCTATTTAAGGTTGAGAATGATAAGTTTAGTTATGCACCAGTAAAGCTAAAAGGTAGGTTTAACTTTCATGACCTGCAACTTCACAAAAGTAAATCTAAACTTGTAGTAAAAAAAGCTATATATAACTACTTTGTTAATGACATATTACCTGAGGATTATCTAGCTAGTAATAAGAATATTTTAGATTACTGTATTGGATCTAAATCTAAAGGTAATTGGCATCAAATATCAAGAAGTGTTGAAAATAAATCTTTTATAGAAAAAAAACTTCAAAAAATAAATAGATATTTTATATCTAAATCTGGAGTTAAGATTGTAAAAGTTAACAAAAATGATGGTAGAGAGATACAACTAGAATCAGGTAAGTGGTTACAAACTGTCTTTAATAAGATGGAAGTTAAACTTAAGTGGTCAGACTATAATATAGATAATTTATATTATCTTCAAGCTATTGAATCTGAGATAAATAGTATTCTCTCTATTAAGAGTAATCAATTAAAATTATTTTAATGACTAAAGAAAATAAAACAAAAAGGCCACCTAAAGGGTCTATAAAATTTAATATTACTCTATCTGATGAGCAAAAGATTGCAAAAGAAAACATTCTTAAGCATCCTTTTAATTTTATTCATGGAAACGCAGGTAGTGGTAAGACATTACTTGCTGTTCAAATTGCATTAGATCAGTTCTTTAAGAGGCAGTATAATAAAATTATTATTACTAGGCCCACTGTGGCTACAGAAGATAATGGATTTTTACCTGGCTCTGAAAAAGAAAAAATGGAACCATGGTTAGTCCCTATAAAGTCTAACATGCGTAAAGTATATAATAAACCTGAGTTTTTAGAAAAACTTGAAACTGATGAGCAGATAGAGTTAGTTTCTTTATCTCATTTTAGAGGTAGAACATTTGATAATTCTGTTGTTATTGTTGATGAATTTCAAAATTTAACAAGATCACAATTTTCAATGGCTTTAAGTAGATTAGGTAAAGATTCTATGATGATATTTTGTGGTGATAACCAACAAATAGATTTAAAAGATAAAAACTACTCTGCTATACATGAAGTATCTAAGATAGTAAGCTCAAAGCATGTTTATAAGATTGTATTAGAAGATAATCATAGACATGAATCATTAACTGAAATATTAGAACTATTAATTAACAATTAAAATTAAATTATGGATTTTTATTTTAAAGTACAAACAGATATAGAAAAGTGGGCTGAAGAAAAAGGCATTCTTGATAAAGCTACACCAATGGCTCAGGCATTGAAAACATTAGAAGAAACAACAGAACTATGTACAGCTATTAATAATAATGATCGAGCAGAGATTATAGATGCTATTGGTGATATTATGGTTACTTTGATTATCCAAGCTAAAATGCAAAATCTTAGCCTAGAAGCGTGTCTTGAAAGTGCTTACAATGTAATTGCAAAGCGTACAGGCAAGATGGTTAACGGGCAGTTTGTAAAAGATAATGATTAAGGTACAAAGAACTAAAACCCTTGTAACTAAACCAAATAACAATAGTGCTAACTGCATAGCTCCCAATATTATCTACGGATGTTTTGGTGGCTGTGTAGATACTTATTGTTATATGTCTAGATATAATGGTAAAAGAGTATTTGTCAATGAAAACGTTGATCAGATCTTCCAGTCTGTAGTTAATTGGGAAAAATCTTACTATAAAGAACCTGATCAACAAGACCCTATATATACTATGGTAGATGTAGCATGCAATTCAGATTTAGTTCTAATGCAAAAACATATGCCTGAACCTTTGATTGATTATCTTAAACGCTATGATGATCATCCTCAGCTTAATAGTACTATGGCTACTAAGTATCCCGGATTGTTGAAACTTGATGTAAAAAAGTTCAACAAGTCCCCAAGAGTTCGTGTTAGTCTTATGCCTCAAAAGTATTCTAATATATTAGAACCTAAGATGCAAAAGATAGAAAGCCGCATAGCTGATGTTAACCGGCTTAAAGAGTTGGGCTGGGAAGTTCATATTAATTATAGTCCTTTAGTCTTTTATCCTGGTTGGAAAGAAGAGTATGATAAACTATTTATACAAGTAAAAGAACATGCAGGTATAAATAAATGTGAAGTTATTGCTTTAACCAATCATACTAATCAAATGGCCAAAGCATCAATAGAAGCTCAGGATATGATGAAGTATAGTTCAGAAGTAAAGAATCAAAGCGGTGTCATGAGATATCCTCTGATACATAAAAGCAGATTATTAAGAGAATTTAAAGAGATATACAGTAAATACTTTCCTTTAAATACAATAAGATATATATTTTAATTTGCTGTGTCAGATTAATTTATTATATTTACACTTTAAAAGTTTATAATTATGGGTTACATAAAACCAAAAGACGTTACTAAATCATATTTAGAAAATGCGCCTTTACCAAATCATGGTGAAAGCTATACAGTAGTATCACATAAATCAGTGATAGAAAAAACTTTATCTCTTTTAAGAAAGAGTGGTTTTACAGTTAAAAATGAAATATACAGAGCTAGTATGAATGCAAACGTTGCTCAAGGTATATATCATATATACAACAGCAGAACTAAAAATGATAAAATATCCAATGAGCATGAATTAGGGATGATGTTTGCTTGGACAAATTCATATGACAAAAGTACACGCTTTCAATGTGCAATTGGCGCATATGTAAAAGTATGCAGCAATGGCATGATTGCAGGTGATATGATGAATTGGAAGCGTAAACATACAGGAGCTGCTAATATGGAAGTCTCAATGCATATTAGTGATCAAATAAAAAATGCAGAATATTACTACACACGTATTATAAATGATCGTGATTCAATGAAGTCATGCAGTTTAACAATAAAGCAACAAGCTGAATTAACAGGGAGATTGTTTATTGAAGAAGAAACTCTTGATACACAGCAAATGACAATGATTAAGAATGAGCTAAGTAAGCCTTCTTACTATTATGGTGTTGAACAAAATAATTGCTGGGCATTTTATAATAATGTAACTTACGCATTAAAGAAAGCTCACCCTAGAAATTGGCTTCAATCATCTCAAAACTTTCATGACTTTATTATGAGTAATGTAATAAATATTAATAATGTAAATATAAAAGAATTACCTATTGTAAATTCTAATATAGCATCTAAAAAAAGCAATAGTATTATTGAAGTTGATGAAGTAATTAATCAAAATAATTCATATTCTCATTTATTTATATGAAAATATTAATTATAGCATTTTTAGCAGTACTATGCTTATATATAGCTAGTACTAATAACTTAAATGAAGGAAGATAACCAACCGGAGTCTAATTTTTATAGTTAGGCTCTGGCTTCCTGAGTTATATATAAATATTTAATTGATGAAAAAAAGTAGAATGATTGAAAAAGAATGGCACTTTATAAATGATTTAAAAAATGCAAAAGATAGAAAAAATACACCTGTGTTTACTGGTGTATTAAGATACTTTCCAGATGCTATTATGGAAATATCAAGAGTTTCATTACAAGGAAACATTCAACATCACCCTGATAAACCGCTACATTGGGATCGTAATAAGTCTACTGATGACTTTGATGCATTAGCTAGACATCTTATTGATGCAGGTACAATTGATAATGATGGTATACGTCACACTGCTAAAGTTGCATGGCGTGCACTTGCATGTTTGCAAAAAGAACTAGAAAAAGAAAAATCTATTTAAATATTAAATTGTAAGTAGAATAAAAACCAATAGATCTAGCAGTAAACATTATGCTAAAATCGGCTACGTACCAATACCACTTTTTCTTTTTAATACCATGACCAAAAGCATATGTTAAAGTAGTGCCTTCATCAAGTCTATGCTTTACAAATCTTGTAGCATGATGAAAGTCAGTCAAAAAAACTAAAGACCTACTAGATAACCAAAATCGTTCTGTTCCTACTCTAACTTGACCATTTGGATCTACAACCCACTTATTTTTCCATGCTTCTTCGTTTGGTCTAATACCCCATTGTTTAAATAATCCACTATTACTATAATGAAAAAGATAAGCTTGATTGGCCCCATCAGCAGCTCCAGAGAAAAACTGAAATGTAGATGCTTGCCATATATTTTTATTAAGCTGAGATGAAGATATAAAGGGTATGCATAATATTAATGCTATTATTATATTTTTTAAATTCATATGTTATACCATAAACCCATGATCTAAAAGAGCAGCTTTAATTTGATTATACCAATAGCTTTGAGCATTTACATCTGATAATCCACTTCTATATTTAACTCTTATAGGTCCATTTGTTGCATAATCAACCATATCTTGAAATGCTGCATTAGTATAAGCTGAAGCTGCAGGAGGTGTAAATACTGAACCATTTATACCATACTGTAAAAGACCACCTACATTACTAACTAATGGTTCTAAACTACCAGCATTAGGTGGGTTAGGTTGAAAGAAAGTAGATCTATATATAGAGTTATTTCCTGCTGTTGTTTCTATAGTACTTATATAATCTCTTAACCCTATAACATCATCTTCAATGTTTTGAACAACTGTATTTGCTCTATCTGACCAAGACCCAGCTCCCGTATATACATTATTAAGTTGATATCCAGCACTAATATCTGACTCATCACCAAAAGCAAGAAAGACTACTTTATCTGCATTAGGAAAAGTACCTGTAGGACCTGTAGTACTTCCAAGTCCTTTATTAGACATCATTTGAATTTGCCTTTCTTCTTCTGAATGCCCCCATATAATATGACTATCATACATATCGCTACCATTTGTAGCTGAATTTGTATTACCGTCTGAATATGTACCTCCTGTAGCATAATAATCTTGCAATAAATTTCTAAGATTATTTGAATTTTGATAATCTGCAATTTTCATGGAGTCAGTTAAGCTAAACTCAAAATTAACAAGGGTACTTGAGGGAGTTAATCCATGATTATAAGGATTCCCATTTATATCTTTAAGACTTATTATACGAGAAAAATTGGTACTGTTAGTTATAGTATCTATAAATATATTTGCTGGTATTCCTGGATAAGTAAATAACATATCTTCTCTTACCAAAAGGTTAGCATAATAGACTATATTATTAATATCATTTACTAAACCATATTCAATATTTGGATCTTGATCTCTAGTTGCTCTAATTTCTGAACCAGCAAGAATTTGACCTTTACAATAGAAAACTGGAACGCTTGATATTTGAGAAGTTGCTTGTATAGTGTTACTCATAGAACCAGAACTATCTTGCCAACTAACAAAATATGTATTTTGAGTTACAGCTAATCCACCGATTGTGAATGACTGTGTATCAGACCCTCCATCTGGATCATTAACAATCATTTGAACCGTAAAATTACCTCCTGTAGATGGATATGAACCGCTTAACGTTCCTGTACAATCACCATTATCTGTAAAAGTTAACCAACTAGAACCTGCAGCTGGATATATTTCAACTCCGTCTACTGTTATAACATAAGTTAAATCATTACAAGCTGTATCTGGATCACTTGTAGTCCAGTTATATGTCCATACATCATTACCTGTTAGATTAGGGTAAGTATTTAAAGTTACGGGATCTGTTGATGTCCATAACGGTGGATCTACAATATTATTTACAACTATTAGTATTGTAGATATATTAGAATTACAGTACCCATCTGTAACTTGAAATTGAAAGCTTGTTGTTCCATACCAATTAGCATCTGGAGTAAATGTAAATACTCCAGTACCTGTATCAAATAAAAATGTTCCATTAGCAGGATCTCCACCAACTATACTAAATGTTAAACCATATCCTCCATATCCATCATCAACTGCAGTCATTGAATTAGTTAAAGATCCTTCTTCGTCTATAGTATATGTTGCACCCGTTGTTGTTGGACATGTATTTGATGAGTATAATTTACAACAAGATTCCCAATATAAAACAGAATTAGTTGAGTCAGCATCATAGTAATGATATTTTATTTTTATTGACTCACCAAACTTTAGACTGCTTGTATTATATCCTAACTGTGGAATTGTAGGTTCAAACCATGATACTTTATTAGTTACAGTTCTTGCACCATTAGTCCAATTGTTAAATCTTATTGCTCCATCAGCAAGATCAGATCCAGTTTTTGTATTTTCTGCAATTACAACACCCGTCATACCATCTGATAATGGAGTCATACCTTGTATAACTCTATAAGCTACAGATGTATCATTTAAATTTATAAAAGCATTTCTAAAACCTGAAGACTGATCCCAGTTTGCAGTTTCACTCATTGGTAAAGTATCAAAACCAACAGTAGGAACAAGAAAACCACCATCACTCCATATAGTTCTACCGTCCGCTAAACCTGCTAGTATCTTATTTGACTGACCTATTGTACCTTGAGAGTCATATACAGGGCCTTCTAGTTTAAGATTAGAATTTATAGTTGTTGTTTGAGCTGGTACACCTACTACATCAGTACCGTGTACTACATTACCTGTTACTATAAGATTCCCTCCTATAGTTATAGTATCTCCTATAGTATTTTGTGTTACAATGGAATCTATAAGTGTAGCGATAGAACAACCTTCATCAGCAGGAGTAGTATATACAGGTAAAAAGCCAACATTCCCAGAACCAGTTTTAGTACTAGTTAACCCTTTTGTTGCTTCACATAGAAAATCACCCCATTTAATTATAAGCGGTTCCATTTTAGGAATATATGAAGAAGCAGTATTAATTGTGCTATCTTTATATAATCTGCCAAATTCTATGTGATCTCTTATAGGATCTAGTTTATCTACCTTTTTATCTCTGTTTAATAAACCTAATACTTCTTGTATATAAATACTCATTTTTTATTTATTTATGCAAATAATACTGACAATTTGATATTACTTTGAACAGAACAAGTTATTGTTATTCTACCTAAACCATCATTAAAAGCATCAACTTCAAAAGGACCTAAAAAACCATCTTCGCCTACAGCTAAACTTAACACAGCATTTTCTTTTTTTAGCTTACCAAATGATTGATTTATAACTGTAGTAACTACAGGTATTACAGTCGCAGTTAGTGATACAGTGCCTTCATTCTTTACATAAAAAAATTCTCTGCCTGTATTATTTATTTGATCACCAGTTGCTTCTGGAGTTACTGTCGTAGGAACTAAACCTGACTGTAATATCTTCTGAGGTGTTAAGAGTGCCATAATTTTACTATTTACAATAACCTTTTTTAAATGCCTCTGATTGTACTGGCTCAGTAGACTTTGTAGATACACGTTTAGCATCAAAACCTTGAGCTGCTAATCTGATCCTAGTAGCTACAGCTTTTGCATTCTTTTTTGCTTGAATTTTAGCCGGTATAGATGTTGGATCAAAATAACCATTAGTTGTTTCTATCTTGTATCTTGCTCCTTGTGTTGGAAAAGATGCTGTTTTTTTAGATTTTTTCATAACTATCTATTTAATAATATTAATAATCTCTTTTAGCAGATCTTCTCATATCACCTTTGTTTCCACCATATTTTTTCTTCATCATAGGATCAAGCACTGAGCCTCCTTTCATGAAACCCATTAATCCGCCACCTTTAGCCATCATTTCCATTCCTGATTTTTGTGGAGTCATATCTCCATCTCCTGCGCCATAAGTAAATCCACCTCCAGCTTTCATTTTTTTCTTGTACATAACTTTTTTAATTTTAATTTTTACTAATTGCTTTAAACTTTTCCGCTCCTCTTGATCCAAAATATGCTATATAAACCGTTATTAGGAGTGATTTTAATAAATCAACCCAACTAGGATCTATAGAGAAGTCTATCTTAAAACCATCTAACAAAATAAATATAACTAATGATACAGTTAAAAATATTAATGTCATGGGTCTTGTATTTTTACTAAGGTAAGAATCACTTTGCATATCTGATGCCCAGCGTTTACTTACTTCTTGCATTTCAATCTTATCCATTTCTATAAGCATCAATGCATGCTCTTTATCTTCTTTAGATAAAGTTGGTTCTTTTTCTATTAAAGATTTAATCTTGTTTAATAAGCCTGCGTCAGGTAAAATATCACCTGCAATACCAAGTACAGCAGGTAGTTTTTTTGTTAAAAACTTACCTACTCTGGTATTTCTAAACTTTTTTTTAGGTTTATCACTCATAATTTAAAAAATTTTAATCAGAATGAGTCCACCCACCTAACTTATACTTTTGCTTTTTATCTTTGCCTTTCTTAACTTTTACTATTCTTTCAGCATTACCACCTTTACGCATTTTTTCAACAACAGAACCCAGCATCATATCATCTAGTTCACCACCTGACCTCATTAAAAGTTTACTTTTTTGCCTTGTTAATTTCTGGTTTGGTAATATAGTACGTCCTTTACCCATATTAATTTAATTTAAAAGTCTATTGTAACAGTAATAAATAACATATAAAGTTTTACTGTTGAATATTTATATTCTTCATCTGGCATTATAATATCCCAACCTAAAGCTAGTCTATCATGTGGCCAATGAAATGCTATCTCTAATTTCCAATCCTCTTCCATTATATTTTACTTTTGGTTTTACAGCAAAGTCCTTTACGACAATAACCTAAACAAACTTTGTTTCTTGATATCCATTGAATTAATAAACAAATAGTTCTCATTATTTAGGCTCTTTAGCTTTTCTTTTTCTGGTTTTACCAGCAACTGCTTTAGGTACATGCCCTAATTGACTACCTACTTCTTTGATTGCTTTGCTTACATCATTTAATTCTTGCGCAGTGAGCTTATACCTTTTTACTATTTCTGCAAGTACTTCTTGAGCTTTTTCATCTACCACGGTTTTAGACCATAGAGATCTCCAAATATCTTGTAAACTATATGTCCAAATGACATTTACTATTCTTTTAAGCATAATATATATTTAAACTGTTATAATAATAATATACAAATTTTGCATCACTTAAACAACTGATTAAGACATAATAATATTATCTTTGATAAGTTTGCTATAGCTAATATATAAAATATTATATGTTATATATATGCATATATCTAATAAATAAAGCCATAACCTTTACTATATCGGTAATTTTTAGTAAATTATATTACTTAACGGCCACACTTTTTATTCAAAGATGTGGCTTTTTAATCCTCAATAATAAAAAAAATATGAATAAAAACATTTTCTTACCTAGAGTAAACATACTTCCTTATGAATATCCGCAGCTGTTAGCATATAAAGATGCAATTAGACATTCTTATTGGATAGATACAGAATTTAATTTTACTGAAGATATACAAGATTTTAAAGTAACTATTACACCAGCTGAAAGAGATGTTATTAAAAAGACTATGCTAGCAATTGCTCAGATAGAGGTTAACGTAAAGACTTTCTGGGGTGACTTATATAAAAGGATGCCTATCACTGAAGTTGGTGATGTAGGATTTACATTTGCTGAATCTGAAGTAAGACATAAAGATGCATATGCTAAACTACTAAGAATCTTAGGATTAGAAAAAGAATTTCAATCAGTTATTGAAGTACCTGCAATAGAAGGTAGACTTAAGTATTTAAAAAAATATCTAGATGGTACACGCTCTAGAGATAATAAGATGTATACAAAGTCTGTACTTTTGTTTTCTTTATTTATAGAACATGTAAGTCTATTCAGTCAGTTTCTGATTATGATGAGCTTTAATAAAGAAAAGAACCTATTCAAAGGTATATCTAATGTTGTTGAGGCTACTAGTAAAGAAGAAGAGATACATGGTAACTTTGGAGCTGAGATTATTAATATCATAAAGAAGGAAAATCCTGAGTGGTTTGATGTAGAGTTTGAAGATTTAATTGACTCAGCATGTAAAAAGGCTTATATAGCTGAGTGTGGAATACTAGATTGGATTTTTGAAAAAGGTGAACTTAACTTTTTACCTAAGAATACAATACAACACTTTATAAAAAACAGATTTAATAACTCTTTAGAAAAGATAGGAATGAAACCAATATTTGAAGTTGATGAAAATCTGCTAAGGTCTGTAGAATGGTTTGACATAGAGATAACTGGAACAAAAGAAGGAGATTTTTTCTACAAGAAAAGCGTTGACTACAATAAAAAGAGTAAGAGCATCACAGAAGATGATCTATTTTAAAAACTAACTATTAAATATTATTATTATGAAAACATTATTATTATTATTATTAGCTTCTATTACAGTTATTAATATCAATGCGCAAGATATAGCGTATGGTGATTGGGAAATTTCAGAAGTTGTAGATGAATTTGGAGATCCAACAGGAGATAAAGTAAAAGTTGGATATTTTGAAGGTAAATTTAATAATTCAGCACAGAGTGGTGCAAGTCTTATTGTAAAAGTAGTAGATTACGGAGGAGCAGCAAAAATTAACTTATATGAGTACTCTTCTTTACCTAATGTAACTATTGGGTATAGAACTATATTTGGGTTAATTAAAGTCAAAAGACAAAACGGTGATATTGAAACATATGACTGCATGGCTTCTGAAAGCGGAGGTCTGTATTTTGCAAATGAAAACTATATTAAATTTAGTAATCTTATAAACAATAACAACAAAGAAAAAGTAAAAGTTATTATTGAAGGTGAATCATTTGGTCAGTCAAAGTCATTAAAATATTTCTTTACTCTTGTGTGTAAATAAATTAAATATAATATGAAAGAATATGATATATAAAAAATACTATTGGCTAAATGAAAATAGTCGTACATTCCTATCAAGAGGTTACATATCAGAATCACCTGAGCAAAGAATTAAAGATATTGCTATTAAAGCTGAAAAATATCTAAACATTAAGGGCTTTGCTGAAAAGTTTGAAGATTACATGTCAAGGGGATTTTATTCTTTATCCACCCCTGTATGGATAAATTTTGGTAAACAAAAAGGTTTGCCTATTAGTTGCTATGGATCTAACGTTGATGATAACTTAGATAGCATTTTAAATGCAGGACGTGAAATTGGAATGATGAGTAAATATGGCGGAGGCACAAGTGCTTTTTTAGGCAACATCAGATCAAGAGGGTCAGAAATATCAACGGGAGGACTTGCTGATGGCCCAGTGCATTATGCTAAAATATATGATACAGTAGTAGATGTGTGCAAACAGTCTGAAGCTAGACGTGGTGCTTGTGCAGTATACTTACCTGTTGAACATGCAGACATTTTAGAGTTTTTAGACATTGGTACAGAAGGTAATCCTATACAAAATTTACAGTATGGAATTACAGTTAGTGACCAATGGATGCAAGAAATGAAAGAGGGAGATAAAACTAAGCGTAAAATATGGGCTAAGATTATTCAAAACAGAAGTGAATTTGGTTTTCCTTATATTATGTTTAAAGACAACTCTAATAACAATTCTCCTTACAAAGAACTTGGTATGGAAATTACAGCATCTAATCTTTGTTCTGAAATTCAACTACCAACAGATAGTTATAACTCTTTTGTATGTTGCCTTGGCTCTATTAATCTATTGCACTGGGATGAAATAAAAGAAACTGACGCAATTGAAACATACGTATACTTCTTAAATGCAGTGATGGATGAATTTATTATTAAGTCTGAGACTATGCCAGGTATGAAGAGAGCTTATAACTTTGCTGAAAAGCATAGAGCAATTGGTCTTGGTGTTTTAGGTTATCATTCATTGCTGCAGTCTAAGCTTCTTGAATTTGATTCTTTAAGAGCTAAAGGACTAAACAGTGAAATCTTTAGAACGCTTAAAGATAGAAGTGAGATTGCCTCAAGAGAATTACATAATCAGTATAACTACACATGTCTTAGAGAAGGATATGCTAACACCACTCTTATTGCTGTTGCACCTACTAAGTCTAGTTCATTTATACATGGTGCTGTGTCTATGGGTATAGAACCTATTAAGTCTAACTATTTCATTAAAGATCTGGCTAAATCTAAAACTATATATAGAAACCCATTCTTAGAAAAAGAACTTGAAAAGCATGGTTTAAATACAGATAAAATCTGGAAGTCTATTTTACAAAAAGATGGTAGCGTACAACATCTAGACTTTCCCACTAAAGAAGTATTTAAATCTTTTGTTGAAATTTCTCCTAAAGAAATAGTATTACAAGCTGCACAAAGACAGAAGTATATTGATCAATCACAGTCATTAAATTTAATGATTGATCCATCTGTATCTGCTAAGCAAATTAATCAGTTGTATTTATATGCATGGGAAGAAGGAATTAAAACATTATACTATCAGTTTAGTAAAAGTTCGGCTCAAGATTTTGCACGTAATATTTTAGAATGTTCATCCTGTGAAGGATAAGCTTTATAAAAGAGGGGTCATATTATTTGGCCCCTTTTTATTTTCTTAATCCTTTATGATTATCAATCATATCTAAAATCTTATTAAGTTGATCAGCTTTTATTAAACCTGCCATAGAAGCGTTTTTAAGAGCACTCATTAACTGAAGTGATATAAAAGGTACCATAACTACCTCTGATAACCAAGATGTTCCTGTAAATCCTTTTTCTACAGTAAGTGTTACAGTAAGTATAGCAACCCACACAGCTGTATTTCTAATTATTTTAAGTGCTTTATATGTTTTAAAGCCTTCTCTTTTTACACCTGCCCATATTCCAAATATGCCGTCTAACCACAATACAGATACCACAGCTAAGTATTGTTCCATATTATCCATTGATAAATTTAAGAAATATGTACACAGATATGTACAAAATGATGATAGTACCACTAATGTAATTTTAGTTTGCATTTTTTATTTTTTACTTAGAGGTTTATACTATAATATAATTATATCAATTGACTAAGACTAATATTAAACCTGCAAATTTGTCTTATTTAATATAAAAGTCTGAATTCTTAAGGTATGAATCCCATTTTTGAATAGAATATAGTATTGGGAAAACGTCTTTAATGTTTTTATATACCTTTAGTTCTCCTTTTCTTTTACCTTTTTGATATACATAATTAGAGTTAGCATAAAATGCTTCTTCTTTTCCAGTTACTTTTGCCATTGTATATATAAAACCACCAAGGAAAACCATTTCAAAAGCCTCAGACATCTCATTTACTGATCTTGATGCGGCAACAGGAGAGTTAAACATTTGTTCAACTTGTTTAAATCCTGCAAAAGAAGGCATAAATAACACAAGTTCTTTATATACTCTATCTGCTTGATATCTAGTTAAATTCTTAAATCTCTTTTCAGTATCACTATCATCATCATCTCCAGATAGTATATCATCAAATGCCAAAGAAATAAGCATAGTACTAAGCATAATACCCAAGTCACCCATAGTTCTATAAAAACCAAATAATCTATTCTTTGCTCTTTGATCTATATTACCACCTTTACCATAATCTCTTACTCCTTCTTCTCCAAACTTTTCTCTAGTATACTCATTAACTTGTTGATTAAGATATCCTTTACCCATTGTTCTAAAGTTTATGTTACCTTGAGCAAGTTCTTTTTTAACATAACTTATAAATGAAAATGCAGATTTATATCTGCCTTCCATCCATCCTAAATTTTGATCAAAGTATTCCCTTTGATATCTTGCCTTAATTGCTGGAACTAACCATTTTTTAAATTGAAGCGCTAAAGAACCAAGTGTACTTGACTGAAGAACAATTCTATCTTCTTTAGAATAATTACCATGTATTTGTTTATTTACCTCTCTAATCTCATTTCTCATTTCATATCTAACATCATCAGTATAAGGTACTTCTTGTCCATTTTTTTTGATTAATTTATCAAAGCCATCTTTAATTTTATTCTTATTTGTTTTTGCATCATATTCAAATGCATCATAAAATGATAACTGCGCACCTGTTTTGGTATTCTTAAGATAGGTATCCATAAGTATAGCCATACCTACTTTAGTTTGAGAATTATACTCAGCAGCATCCTGCATTATATAACCCCACTCAGTTGCTCTATCAAACCAACTTTTACCATCTTTCGTATCTGAACTTTGTTCACGTATATCAGACATGCTATCCATCATTCTGAACATATCTACAAATGCCTCGTACTTGCTGTTAGGTAATTTTTTATTATAGTCAGCTTTAGCTAACCCAGGTATTATACCAAATGTTGCTACGTCAATAAAATCTTCTGCACCACCATGTGCAGTTCTATAAACTAATGATGGTATTGCTCTTTTATTATATTCCCAAGTTGCTCTTTTAAAAGCACTTTGAGAATAAAATCTACCACCTATAGATTCAATATTGTTGTTAATCCTACCAATCAAGTAATTATTAAAGTTACCAAATGGATTAAATGCTACATATGATAAAGAAGACATTTGCATAATACCACCTGCAATTTTATCCCAAGCGCCTTGTGTGATATTTTCATTGTCATAATGAATCATAGACATAAACTTCTTAGCTCTACGTACTACATTTTTTTCTTGTGTACTTGTATTTGCTTTAGTTCCTAGATTTTCAGCAACTTTATCTTTTATTTTTGCCTTTAGATTTAGTCTTAACCCAGGAGCAGGAGTATAAGTTCTTTGCTCTATTACTTTTACAAAAGCTTTTAACGTATCATCTACAGCACCCATTGTTTCATAGTTCTGCGCCATAGCACTAAACTTAAGTAAACTAGACGCCATGTCTGTACTAACTTGACCTCTACTTGGTGTTGCTCTTAACCTTACCATTTTACCATTTAGTAACGCTATTTCTTTATTATATCTCTGATCTTGAATATCATTCTTTTTATACCTTGATTTTAAAAGATCTATTTCTTTTTGAAGATCAGCAATATCATTATCTAACCTAGGTCTACCTGTATAATATACAGGTACTTGATCTATTATATAACCTTGATTATCTAATATAACATTTTTTTGAGTTGATGTTTGCTGAAACATATTCCAGACTTTACTTTCAGTCATACTAGCGTATAACTTAGTAAATATAGTACCCTTATCTTTAATTTCATTCATCAATTTATTCTGTACTAAAGGAACTCTACCAAGCATATTTGCTCTTTGACCAATAGGAATTTTATTTAATAATTCTTTTTCATACATTTTAATATACAAATTATAAAACTCTCTTTCAGCTACAGACTTTGCATCTGTACCACTCATTATAGCGTCATATTTTGGATTTTTCATGTTGCGTCCATCAAGTGTAGTTAATAATACTTCTCTAAACTCTACTTTAGGAACCATCATACCTTGACGATCTCGTATAATCTGTCCTGTTACTACACCATTAATTCTAACAGCTTTAGTATATTCTATTGGTTCATAATATCTTGCAACAAATACTGCATACTCAGCATCTGATACAGCACTTTTATTATGTACCCAGATACCCCGTTTATTACTTTCAGAACCGGGCATCCATACTTCATGTTTATTTCTAGCATCTATAAACTCTTGAGTATACTTATGATACATTCCAGATGGACGTAATGATCCATCCTCTCTTTTTTCTTCTGCTATATAGAAGTCTCCGTATGCTTGTTTATTTGCAGCTAGATTTATATTGTAATCTATATCTTCTTGACTTGCAGTTTCTAAATCAAATACATCTCTATATTGATAGGGTGTACCTTCATTATCATATAACTTACTTCTAAGTTCATTTTGTATAGCCCAGTATTGCTCACCTATTATTGTTACATACCTTCCGTTGAAAGTACCGTCAGCATCATATTCTAACATAAACTTATAAAGCTCATCAAGCTTTAATTCTGGAGATAATTTTGCAAGCTTTTGACCTGCAGCTCTAATAACTGTTTCTCTTTGACCAACAAGATCTAATAGTTTTTGATTTTGAGCTTTTCTTATTTTATCCATTACAGATAATAAAACATCTCCAGATGTTGCTATGTCATCAACTAAATACTGCGCATCACTAATATCTGCAGCTTTTTCCATTAAAAGTTCTAAGTCTTTCTCAGTAAATAAACTATTTTTACCGCCATAATCATTGCTTGATTTTAACCTGACTATTTCTTTTACATAGTCTTTCAATGCAGTACCTACTATTCCTCCTGTGTCAGTACCAGCACCACTAAGTAAATTAAGTTGTTGTTGTAATGAAAGTATTAAGTTCTTTTGAGTCTTGTTTAATCCTTTTAAATCTTTAAGTATAAACAGACCCTCAAATGTCTTCATGTACTTATCAAAATTTAAAACATAAGAAACATACTCTGGTGAATTAATATTTTTTGGATTTTCAACATAAGACCTAAAGTCTTTTACTTGTGCTAATGCATCCTGTAATACCTCAGATAACGCTATTGATATACTTTTATCATCACTAGCCATAGCTAAATTTATATAAGCTATTGTCTTAGATATTTGATCAATCTCATTTTCTTTTGTTGATTCCATATATATATTGGACTTTAACAAAGGAATCATATCTCTTTTTTGAATTAATGCTTCCTGATATTTACTTAATACACCTGCTGCAGTACTGTATTCCTCATAATTTTCTGCTGCTTTTTTATCTTCTTCAGTTGTCTCATCTTTTTGATCCTTACCATTCCATATTTTATTATATGTACCTTCTTGATCTTGTTCAAGTTTACTTTTTTGATATGAGTTTATTGCTTCTGGTACAATCGCATTTACATAAGGTATGTTTTCACCTACCGGATGAGGGTACCAACCATCAAATTCTACTGAACCATCAAATACTTGTTCTGTTCCTGTACCTGTTATACCAACCTTAAAATGTACTGTAGATGTAGCCCATTCATCATAGGATACTTCATACCCCATATTTTCAGCCATCCTTTTGTATAGGTTTACTTGTAAGTTGTGTTGTACCTCTGTAGTGAGTTCTTGAATTAATCCTTTTTTTATCAGAACACCTTTTTTATCATATTGATCCACCAACTTACTATCTTTTCCTAAAGAATAAACTTGTTCTCTGTATTGATTTCCTATACGTTTTGATTTTAGATCATTAAGTGGTTTTAGTTTGCTAAGTTCATTTTTTGAAGTTTTTAAATCCATGATACTTATCTTACCATGTTTATCTATAATAAATATGTCTGCAGTACCAGCAATCTTAGATGCTTCATCAAATAAAACAACTTGAGATAGTATAATTGAACCATTTTTTAGTTCAGCCGGTATTTTATTTTCAAGAACGTCCTGTAAAGATTCAAAAACTTTTTTAGCCCCTTCTTTAGATATATTGCTTGTTTCTAATGCAGCATATGAATCTTCAAAAGAAAGATTTGCAATAACCCCATCTAATAATGTATCAACTTCATTACCAATATCCAAATTAATTTTATGTGCAATTTGCTGATTTGGGTCCATCTTTCCCTTTATAGCAGTAGTTACTGATGTATATACCTTTTCAGAATCATTAGAGTTTATGTATGTGTGATCCTCTTTATTAAGTGTTACAATAGAATCTCCTGCAGCTGCATTTTTTACTGATGCTGAGAGAGAGTCAATCATACCTGAGTTCTCAGCCAGTGCTACATTAAACAACTGCATTATAATAGGCTTCTGTGTATCATTAGCTCTTTCTAATGCATCTTTAATTTGTATTAATTTAGCTGGAGATAAACTATATCTAAGTTTACCATCCACTCTTTTTTCTAGTTTAAACTGAATACCTTCTGTATTAAGAAGTTTAGCTACATCACTAAGTGTTGTACTTGGTTTAATAGCAGATACAGGAAGATCTCTTCCAGTGATATATTGATTTAAGTTTTCTATTACACCTTTAAACCATTCAATAACCTCTTTAACTTTTGCTAAAAAGTTTTTTGTTGGTGTTGTCTCATATTCTTTTTTGAAATGTCTTGACAATGCTTGTGTTACAATTTCAATATTTATTTCAGTATCGCTGAAGTTTCTTGTACTATTATTGTAAGCATCTTCAATTTGCTGTGATAGTACAGGAAAGTTATTTACTGCTTCATCAAGCAGTGAATTAAACAATTCCTCATTATCCATCTTTATTGCATCTATAAAAGGATGCAACATTTCTTCAATAGCTATTTCATCTGTAACTCTACCTTTTATTAGATAAGCTACACCATCCATATAAAAAGAATTTACTTCATTGAAAGCAACGTTGTTGGTTTTAGTTTTTGGTAATGATTCATACATTACTTTAGCTTGAGCAACAGACAGCATTTTAACTTGTACCTGCGGAAACATTCTCTTAAGATGCATAACCACAGCTCTGGATCTGTTAGTATCCCAAGACCTTGATTTTTCTAGTATATCTCTGGCTGAAAATATATCATTATTAGCTTCTATTCTATAACTCTTCGGTGTTCTTGTTACAGAGAAGGATTCTCTTGGTATATTATTAATGTCTAAATATCTGTAAAATCTTTTTAGATTACTTTCTAAAAAGGCTTCATCATATGATTGAGTATTAGGATTAGAATTATTAATTAAAAACTGACCAGCTAAATTACTTCCTATTCTTTCTCTTCTTAAATTGTCAAGAACACTTTCACCAAAAGCTTTAGTCTTTAGTGAAAATGCAATGTTTTGATCCTTAACCATTGTCTGAGCTTGGACAACACTAGGAAACACATCAGAATCATTAACACGTTGCCAGTCATTGATAATCTTAGATGTTCTAAGATTAGTTCCAAACTCATCTTTCAATGCTTGGTATCCTGGATCATTTCTATTGTAACATTTAGCCATTTGATTATTGTTTAATTATATGAGACATTTAAGTCTTTCAATTATATCTTGTTCTCCTTGTTCTGTTTGTGAAAATAAATCACCATATAAAGCTATTGCATCGTCAAGTGTTTTTATATTTTCTCCAGAAAGCTTTTCTAAAGCAGCACTATTACCTTCAACATTTGCATCCCACCATTCTGATAGACTTGGAGCTTCTGAAATTTCCTCTGAAGAAAAAAGATCAAGTTCTAGTTGTTCTCGCTCTTGTTGTTGTGCCTCTGTTGCTTCTGGTATGCTCATATCTGTATCTTCTATGATAGCATTACCGCTTTCATCAAAGATAAGACTATCTGAGTTCTTAGACAACTCAGCCATTATTTGTGCCATGTCAGCTATATTTGTTTCTGCTGCATCTACATCCGCTTTGACTGTTACAGAGTCTGTAGTTTGATTTACTATTGCTGATGGAGAATTTAATACTTCATTTACATCTTGTATAGCTGCAGGGTTGGTATCAACAGGATACTCAACCTCACTAGTTTGTTGTGTTGGTTTAATTACTTTAGGACTGTTACCTGAATTGTCAATGCCTAATTCTAGTAATTTAAAGTCTAAATAAGATTGGTGCTGAGAAGGTAATTTAGCAAATCTGCCTCCTTGACCTATTCTAAAGTCACCCAATTTAAGAGTTTTAAATTTAGATAAATCTTGTTTAATTTGAGCTATCTCATCATCAATGGTATCTTTAAATAAATCAAAATTTTCATTAGTCCAGTTAGTGCCATAAGCACTCATTGTAGAAATAGGGTAAGCATTATTTTTACCTCTTATAACAGCACTGGTAGGATTACTAGTACTACCATAATGTAAAGGTTTATTAGTTTTATCTTTATATTTTTCTGCATACCACCCTTCAGTAATATTAGGAGAAGATGCGGTTGGTCTTGACGTTCTTTCAGCATTGTCTGTAAATAAATACATACTGCTTGAATCATTATCTAACGAGTTTCTGGAATACTTTTCATTAGTAACTTCTACCCCAACCTCACTAGTTTGTGATGCTGGTTGTGTTCCTTGTGCGGTTCTTTCTTTAGGTAAACTATTTTGTGTAGTTCCTTTACCTATCATTCTTACTTGATTATATGTAAGTCTAGGTCCACCTACAAAGCCACCACCAAACTGTTGATTAGATCCCATTGATGGAACTTCAGAGTATACAGTTACAGCTGAATAAGGATCTTCTTTAGCAAGAATTCTAAATAATACATATTCTTCTCCTCGTCCTTTGTCTACCTTAACTCTTATAAGTTCTTTTGCATTTACATGATCAAAAATTTCAGAAGTAATATTAAATTTATTAGGTCTAGAAACCGGGTCAAAAGTAAAACCTTCATCAAGAATAGAAGCGTCATAAGTAAAAAGCAATGGTCCTACAATATTAGATTGTAAGTATCCATATTTAAAATCTTTCATCACTTCTTCTTTAGAGATACCAAAGACACTTTCAAATTCTACTTGTCCTTTAAGTGCAGCCTCTACAGAACCAACATTCTTAAGATATTTATTCATTATAAAAGGACTCATTGCACTCATAAGACTTCCATACTTAAGTTGTAACCCATCCTTTATCATCATATAGTGCAAAATATCCTCTGCTATTTCTCTTGTCTCAAGAGAACCATATAGTTTTGCAAATGATGTTTGAAGATCAAGCTTATTAGCCTCATTTAATCTTCTCCATGTATCTGCTTTTACTATATTCATTCCTGTATTATTACCCTCAGCACCTGCATATTGTGTGCCTACAAAGCTATCTAAAAAATAGTTATACTCTTTACCTTTAATAGCTCTATCTGTACGTAAGTCTTCTATCCTTTTAACTAAAGACAGGTCTGTTACACCAACAACACCAGGATAAAGCAGTGTATTTTCTACAGAAGAATTACCAGAGCTATTATTAAGAAGGTGTTGATATGACTTAATTGTTAAGTAAGACAATAAATCTTGCTCAATACCATTTCTTACATCATTATCAAACGACTTCTTATTAGTGTCCATTTGACTATAAGTAGGCTTTAATATATCATTAAAGTCTTTACTCATAGTTAAAATAGTATTAGGCAAAAGATCATTATGTATTTGACCAAATATTTTTAGATAAGTACTCTGCCAAGTTTTACTTTTTTTACCATAGATAGATCTAACATTTACAGGTGCACTCTCATCAAATAAACTAGTAATCTTTTCAATAGAATTTTTCATCTCAGGTATAGACTGAGGAAGACCTTGCGTAAGACTTGTTACATTATTTATCTCAACTGTAAATTTGTTAATCTTATTAAGCCTATTAAATAAAAATAATATTTGAAGTTTTTCATTATTTGTTAAATCTTGTGTGCTATCTACGGCTGTCTCTAAAAATTTATCTGATAGTTTTACAAATGGTATTTTATTACCGCTCTTTTTTTCTTTAGCAACTAATGAAGCTGTTGAATTTATACGTTGAGATAAAAGTGTTTCTAAGCTTGCATCATACTTATTTTTTTTATATAAAGCTAGATTATATAACTCCCTTATTTCAGCAGAGTTTACTAATAAAATTGAAGTTCTTAGTGGAATTCCCAAAGAAACCATATTACCAACTAAACCAACAGCATGTTTATTAAGGCCAAATTTAGCTATCAAACGCTCTTTAGCATTATCAGTCTCCATTGTAACTAAAGTAGAAATAATATCTTGTATTCTTTCTCCATTTATTTTACTTTTAGTAAATCCATCATATTCATTACCATCAAATTTTATAGGTCTCTTTAATTTAATTTTATATTCACGTAATAAACTTAAAGCTACATTAGGTTTTACAATGGCACCAATTGCAGCACCTTTATTTGCTTCAAAAGCTCTTACCATACCGTGTAGCGTATCAACATCTACATCAGAATCTTTTCTACTTGCAAATAATTCTATACCCTCAATTTCAGAAAGCTCATCAAATAAATCTTCTAGCATTTTTAAATCAGCTGCTTGATAAGCTATAGGCAAATCAGATTTACCTTCTCCATTATCCTGATCAATAGACTTTAATGTTTTACCTGTTACACCAGTGTTGCCGGCTAAAGTATATCTATAGTCTAAAATATTATTATTTAATACTGCTTCATTTGGTGATCCGTGTTTTTCAACGTATGATTTAAATTGCGCTTTAGTAACAGGTAAACCTAATATCAACATTGCTCTAAGAGCTTCTTCACTAATCTTGTTTACAGCTTTATCATCAGTAACTATATTTTTTTCTTCTTCAGTTAAAGCATTACTTCTTCTTATAGCAAGAGTTTTATCTTTATATAAAGAAGATGCTTTACTAAATATGTTATTGGGTTCAGATGATTTTAAGTTCATGTACTTGACATACTCAAAATAAGAGTTTCCATCTCCATTACCATATGTTCTAAAGTTTTTATTACCATCTAAGTAGTATTCTTTTGTTAACGCATATACTTTATCAATATCAAAATCCGCTCCTGATATTTCTACAAGTTCTTTAGGAAATATTGCAGTAGAACCGTAATACACAGGCATAAAATCAACAATTCTTATATTTATTGCAGAATGCTTATCCTGTGTAGGTATACGTACCCCAAACATTTTAGCTATTACAGGTGGTATTGAAGCATTTGGGTTTTCTTGAATTAACTCCATTATATTTTTATCCATAGCAGGCATAATACTTTCACTATACCTTATTCCTGTAGGCTCACCATTTACAACATCATCATTTTTATATTCCATAACACCCGTTCTTAAAACATCAAGAACAAGAACACCATCGTATTTACCATCAATAAGATTATTTATATCTTCTAAACCTTCCCCATTATAAGCGCTTTCTCTTACAATTTCAGATCTACTAGGCATACCATTTTCCATTTCATACACACGTCTATAAACCTTATGACCAAATGAAGACAGTAATGCAACTGAAGTACCAGGTACTTTTTCTCTTAGTGTACCTTTACTAAAGTATGTTAAGAAAAGCTGCTCAAACTTTTTAGCAGTCACAGGACTATTCAAATTATATTTTTGAACTCCATCTTCAACAGCAAAAAACTCAAGTAAATTTGAAGTTGCACCTGAAGCCATAAGGCCTTGTTGTGCTTCTAATAAAAATGCTGCAAGGTTAGGTGTTATTGAACCTTTTTCTTTTGATAGTTCAAATTCATCAAGTGCTGTATCAAAACTAAAAACTAAATTTCTTTTGTTTTTGTACTTTAAAATTACTCTTTCGCTAACTGCTTTATTATATGCTTCTTTTACTTTTCCTACAGTATCTAACTCTGGACTCCCTTTTATAAATACTTTAACATTATCATCTTGTTCAGAAGTTATAAGCTCCTTTATTTGATTCAGGTCAGTTATTACAGTTTTATTAGAAGGATTTATAACTTGTAGACCAAGATATGAAGTATCTAAATTAATAGAATTTAAATCATCAGTTATATCAAATTGATTTGATGTAAGTGAGTTAACTCCTTGCTTCAACATTTTCATAGCTGAAGTAGGTGCTGCCATAGCAAAGTTTTGATTTACTTCTTCATTGGCTTCCATTTGCTCACGTAAATAATGGAGCTGCTTCATATTAGGTTTAGCTTCCCATATGCCAGTGTCTTTATTATATTTAGATGTATACTCTTTAGTTAGTACAGTAACAGACATTTTTAAAGCTGTCTTACCATCCATGTATACAAACTTTTTAGAATTTATAAAGTCTTGCTGCTTTGATAAGTTAATTGAACCTTCTTTAGAACCCCATGCTCTATCAGCACTTATAGTATCTCCTTTATCAATAGTATCTAGCATTGCTGCCATTGCAGGACTTAATCTTCCAAATCCAAATGTTGAATAACGTATACCTTTTGTAGTAATGTAAACTTGTGCATCAGCCAGCTCTATATCATTACCTGTAAAATCAGATTTAGCTATTGGATCTTGAAACGGATATAAATCAAAATTAGTACTAGCATGTGTTATACCTTTGCTAGGATCAATGATTTCACTATATGCACTATAGTATGCTGCATTTTGCAACTTAGCTCTTTTAACTTTATCAACCATACTCTTTAGACTTATAGCTTGATCACCAAGAAATAAATCATTTAATGCTTTTGAGTTAATATAGTTATTAAAAAATATTTGTTTTAAATTATAAGTGCTGTCAGTTGTGAGGTTTAACTTTAACATAGATAAGTTAACATTAGGTTTTGAACCACTATTAGAAGCGTCTAATCCTTTTAATACTTGTGTAGATAGATTATTCTTTACATTTAAAGATGTAAGTAAATCCATAAAATCTTTAAAGCTATTTTCCAAACTATCATTAAGTTCAGCTCTCATAGATGAGCTTGTTACTCCAGTCGCCAATAATATAGCTTCTTTAAGAGAAACAGTTTCACCTAGTTTAGCTTTTTCTGTAGCAACTTCTATCAGTGCTTTTTTAGTTGTTTCAGAAAGTAAAAGATCATTGTTAGTAAATTTAAAAGCTCTACCCTTATCTGCTCTATTACTTTTCTCATTATTAAAACCTTCAATGTTGCCTGGTTCAGTTTCAAATGCTAATAGCTCTGCACTAATTCTATTAAACTCAGCTTCTATACTATTTACAAAAGTATTTACGGCTTCTGCTGTAAGAACAATATTACCATTCTTATTTGTAACTGCTTTTATTACAGGTAAAGAAGCCAAGTCTCCTGTATTAGCGGCTTCCATTACTCTTAAAAATACAGGGGACAATGCAACTTTCTGTTCATCTTTACCATTTACTGTTTCAACTACACCTGTTCTTCTATTAAAGTTTGACGTGTAATTATTTATAAGAGATATAGCAAACTCTTGTGCGGTAAATTCACCAAAGCTTTGAGTAGCTTTATTTCCTGATATAGATTCATTTAATAAATCTTCAGTTATTTGATCATTATCAGCAGCAGTAATTTTTTCTTTAATTTTACTACCGGCAACTCTAATTATCTTCAATCTATTTTCTCTAGATAAATTTAAAAACGCTTCATTCTTAAGCAAATAGTTATTTGATAAGAATTCGTCATTGAGCAACTCATTTATTTTTGCTTGATTATTAAGAGCAGCCATTGTTTTTAAATGGAACGTAGGTAACTGATGCCCATATACTATATCACCATTAGGATTTACAAATGTAGATGCACCAATAGTTTCATCCATCTTAGCATTTGCAAGACTTAATTTAGTAAGTCTTGATGCCATTCCATCTTCCTTAGTAGAAAATATATCACTGTTTGTACTTAAACCTTCATATAGTTGATCTAGTAATTCATCTGTAATTGATTCATCTGTATATCCGTCTTTTAATGCTTTTAGCTCAGGGCTATCTGCTAAATCTTCTTCTGTTTTAACTTTAGCAATACTATAAGCAATATAATTAGGACTTAATCTAATACCTATTAAATCAAACATTCGTTCAGAAAATTCTCTAGACTTTTGATATACCATAGATGTATCTTCTGGATATGATGTCATAACTTCTTTCATATCCTTTGTTAATCTTAGAAAGTTTTTTACTTTTTCTGGATTAGCTACAGCAAGTTTTCTTTTTGTTATATATGCTTGAGACCATTCATCTAACTGAGCATTAATATCATCTCTTTCAGATGCGGTATATACTAATAAGTTACCATCAGAATCTCTTTCATTAAATAAGTAATCAACCTTATAGTTTTCAAATCCTTTTAGTATTGAAATTAACAAAGAACCATCCGTAACATCTTTAAAAGGTTCAGAAGAAGTTAAGGCTTCTATTGTTAAACCTGTGTCATTAAATAGTTTATCTACTACCGCTTTACCTTGTGGATTTAATCTAGAGTATGAGTACATTCTCTTAAGCATTATAGCAGCATTACTTTCATTTGAAACTGATTTAAGCAATGCCGTATAGGCTTCATTAAACTTAACCGGTACAATTAAAGGCTCTCCTTCTGTTAACTCTGTTTTACCAAAGAAATCAGTACCAACCATAGTTGTAGTTGCTATATATGATCTTACTTTGTATGATAAAGAATTGAAGCCGCCTATTTCAGACACAGCTTTATTAAAGTCACTTGTAGTTCTTATACCCGATGCATCTTCAATATTTTCTATTTTTAATTGATTAGCCTGATCCATGCCAGAAATTATATTAATCAAATTAAAAACTTCTTTTTTAATATCCTCTGGATAATTTGTAAATGCATCATTCAGTTGTTTAAGATATTCTTTTTTAACTCCAGAAAAACCTTTATTTGCTTCTCCATCTGGATCAAGCATTACAATAAAGTCAAGTGAAAGATCATCATAAATATCAGAAGAACTATAGTCATCTCCAGTTAGAGAAAGTTCTTTTACTCTATTTATAAACATACCAGCCATAGACCTAATTAACGGATCTATTACATCTGAATCAACATATAGTTGTCCCACAGGCTCTCCTTTTTCTACTACTTTAGAAGCAGTATCATATCTAACTAGTGCATTAGCAACACTAATTGATCCACCTAAAGAATTTTCAAGTTGAGTAAACTCATTAAGTTGGATAGGTGCATTTTTAAATTTACCAGCGTCTATGTTTTCATATAATGTAAGTAACTCCATAGAAGAATACTTAGAGAGTACACCTTTAATCCATTCTATTAATTTAGTAAAGAATGATTTTATTTCTGTATTTGTTTTAGAGCTTCTTGGATTCTTTTTAAATGCCTCAAACTCATCAGCCATATACTCTTCAATAAACTCATTTTCCAGTTCAATATCAGACATATCTTGATATTGCTGAGCAGAATTTCTAAACTTTTCTAATTCTGTTTTGTATTTAGACCCATACTTAGCTTTTACTTCTGGTTTAGCAATCCTTCTATATCTATCAATCTGTTCTTGAGTAAGGACAGTTCTAAAGATACTATGGAAAGCTTCATGATATTTATATGGACTTAATGGGCTAGTATATATAGTACCATTTACATCAACACCATTTGCTATTCTATCTAAGTTTAAAACAAAAGAACCAACCCTTTCATATCCTTTTGAAATACCATTATCAGCAAGAGTTATTAGATCTTCTATACCAATTATATCTGGTAAATTATCGCTTGCCCAATCTAAAAATTCATTGTAATCATCAATGCGCTCTGCTTCAGAAGATGCTTGCACTAACTTATTAGCACCTCTTTCTATTTTTTTTCTTTTAGCTAATAGATCTTGATACTCCTTGCTATTCATAATAGCTAATGCTTTATCCCTCTTATTAGTCAGGCCTTCTTCTAACTTTACTCTGAGAGATTCTAGCTCAGCTTTAACAGCATCAAGCTTTGTTGTCTTTTTATTTTTTTCAATAGCTAATGAACCTGGACCCCCTTGCTTTGTAACTTGTAAAATAACTGATTGGCTGAAGACATCATTCTTCATTAATTGTTTTTCACGTGAACTTAACTCTATACCTCTAAGTATTGCATTTACAACATGCTCAATATTTTCTTTATAATCTCCAAAATTATTCTCATCAATCATTTCTTCAAACTCAGATTCTTCCATATCTGATACAGAATATTCTGCTTCTGCTGCTGTAGGTTTATCTCTACCTAGTGCAGATTCTATTTCTAGCTCATTGCTTTTATCTGTATTAGGAATAAAAGCTATATCACGTGATAGTTGTAAAGCATCTGAACTAGCTGAAATTTCTACAGTTTGTTTTCTTACTACTTGTTTTAATACTTCTGTAGTAGTATTATCATATATTTCTTGAGGTGATACATTTTTTGCAAAAGATGCTCTAAAGTTTTTAACTTCTAAAGTTGCATTATATTTTTCTACATCAGCATTAAGATTAAATTTCGCAACTAAATCATCAATTAGATCTTTAGCAGATTTATCTGTTACATTAACCTCTTCTGTAGTTAAACCAATATCCAAACTTATATTAGCATCTTTATTATCAAAAGAAATATAAATAGTACCACTTGGTGATACATTTATCTCTATAAGATTGCCGGGAAAACTACTTAAAAATAACTTTTCTGATAACTCTTTATTAAATTTATCAGCTTCCTCTATCCCTTTTTCTTGATCTTTTATATTGCCTATTCTTCTGGCTGCTTCTACTATATCTCTATATATACCTGTTGTTACAAGTTCTGCTTCTCCTGTTTTTTTATTTTTAACTACTTCACCTTCTAAATCTTCTTTTGTTAATTTTCTAGGTGTTAAATTTACCTTTACGTATGTACCATTGGGCAGTCTAACCATAGCTAGATATCTATCCGTTCCCTTACCAGCTTTTAATAAATTATCCCATTGATCTTGCTTTTTAAGCTGTGCTTCTATTGCATTTTCTAGAGAGTTTCTTTCTTCACCTTTTAAATTTGTACTAAAGTCATAAATTCTCCTACCTGTTTTTCTATCATATTTTAAATCAAATACAAATAGATTGCCTTCCTGATCTGCAGTACTATACTGTAATTCATCCATAGATAAAGGATAAACTCTTTCTCTAGATTTGGCATATGCAACTTGTCCTCCTCCTGGAGTTAAATTTAATCCAAAAGGTAAATCTTTTGAATTTGCCATAATGTAAGTTACATCTTCATCTATATTTAAATTGTCAAACGTTTGAACTACAAGTGCGTTTAATGCAAACGCATTATGTACACGCTCAAGTGCCTGTTGTTTTTGTTCTGCATTTAAGTTTTTCTGAGCAAGAATAACATTACTTGCTTGTTCTCTAGTCATAGATCTAGGATCTATAGGGTTACCTGTACGTTGATCTCTAATTAAAAAAGATTCATTATTCAAATATGCAAAGACACCTTCTGGACTATTAGATGGTTCAATACCCATCTCTTCTAGCCTTTCATTAATTGATGCAGCTAATTCTGGAGATTGTATTCTTATACCAACTATGTATTTACTACGTAATCTATCTATTAATGGGTTGCCTTCTTTATATACTTTTCCAGCTCTATTTTTAACTGCATATGATCCAGTATTAGTCCCACCTTGTGAATCAAGAGTAACAACTAATTGTAAGCCTTCTATTTCTTTTGCTGTTAACATGCTAAGAATAGCATTATATCTTTCTTTTGCATTAACGTTATCAGACTCCGTACTTCCCTCAGTGTAATTTACATGTGGATATAAAGTAGTAAGATCTTGTATTTGAATCTTAGTAACAGAATCTGGTATTAAATTAAATGTAGTTTCCTCTAAAGTAAACTTATCTTTGAACTCTCCTTGTGATATAAACAAAACCTTTCTTTCTGCAATAGGGCCTATATTATCAGACTCTTTAATTATTTTAAGTTTTTGATTCTCACCGTACTTTTTAGAAGAGAGTGGATCTTGAACAATAATATATTTTATACCGTCTTTATATATAACCTGACCATATGTTAATCCTGATACTCCATCAAAATCAAAAGATGTTGATGAATCTACAAGGTTCTTATTTAAGGCATCTAAAGCATTTGTAACTTTTTTAACTTCATTTGCGTTGAAAGATGCTAGAATAGAGCCAAAGTTAGTATCTAAAAACTCAATAATATCTTTTGAAAGTTCATTGCCTTTTTTATCTAAAAACTTGTAGTTCTCTACAATTTCTTCGGTGTCTTTCTCTACTACAGATATTTTATATACGTCGGCAATAACACCCGCCTTATAGAATTTTATTTGTGGTGTGTTTTCTAGAGCTTGACCTTCTTCTAATTTTACATCTGGACTCTCAACTATATCAGCCATATCAACTCCTGATTGGTTTAATATAGATGTTATAATTGGATTATTAATTAATACTTCAGAGTCAAGTAAAAACTCTTCAAATCCAATATCACCTTTTATTACATCTGATTCTAATGGATTATTAAATTCAAGAATTCCTTCTACACCAATTTCAGATTGCCCTGATGCCCATACTTTTTTAATTGCATTAATAACATTTCTAATATTTATAGCTTCTGCAGAACTCATCCAGTTAGTACTATCTAAAATAGGCAAACCTAATCTTGCTTGTTTTGCTCTATAGCTTTTATAACTTCTTTCTAATGCTTTAACTAATAAAGGGCTATTAGTGCTTGCATTAATCTTTATGTCTATACCTGACTTTTCTAAAAGTAAATCAAGTGAAGACCTTGTTTCTTCACTTTCTTCAATTGCAATTTCCTCTTCGGTTTGTGGGTTGTCTTTTTTATCTTGCTCTGCTCTTGTCTCTTTATAATCCGTTAAATAATCTTGAATTTGCTTATATAATATTGTATGCACTTCTGGCTGTACTCTACCATTATCATCATAAAAGGTTTGTAAGAATGCAGCATTACCTGTTTGTAAAAACATTTGTGTTTCCCCTGTAGCTGCATAAACACCTATCTTACCTAACTGATTTATTAGTTCATTTGCCTCAACAATATCTACATATTGTTTTACCATTGATTCAGTAATCTTAGAACGCTGATTATAGATTTCTTTATTTACTTCATATGCTCTTTGTTGAATTTCAGAAAATTTTTCAGGATTTTGCATATATTGAATAGCTTTATCATATACACGTGCTCTTCCTTTTAATGCTCCATAATCAACAATTTGCTCAAGGGCTGCATCAATTTTAGATTCATCAGCAAATGTTCCCTCAGTAGATGCCATAAATCTTACATAGTTTCTAAACTCATTTCTAAGCTTTCCTTTTAAAAGTTTGTTTCTTTTAAAGGTTCCATTCTTAAATCTATTTTGTGGATCAGAAATAATCTTTTGAATAGCTTGTAATCTTTTAATTTTTTCTCTTTTGGTTTTGTTAGATTCTCCAATACCTTGAGTTGCACCTTTAGTTGCAATCACTTCAAGGTTTAACATATCTATCTCATTTTGAATTGATTTCTCATCAAGCAAACTAGTTATATCATTTGCAGACATTTTATCAAATAAAGGATCAGATTGCAACTTAGAATAAATACCATCTGCTCTTTCTAATGCTCTGGTAAATCCATCATTAGTAAACATATATAAATAACGTACATGTTCATACGCTTCTTCATTAAGCATTTCGTCTACATACTGTCTTTGTTGTGTCTTTGGATTAAATTTACTTCTATCAAATGGATTTTTATATTTATCTTTATTCTTATTATAAGACTCTTCCATCTTATCAATGCCAACAAGCATATCATTAATACGCCCTCTTAACTTACCATCTTTCTTATCTTTATTAGATACACCAGGAAACGCTTGAGATAATTCTGCATCAGATAGTTCTAAAAATCCTCGCAGTTGATTTTTAAAATGATAAGATCCATTACCAGCAAACATGGTATAATATTGTTGGAACTTAGCTCTATCTGCATTGTCAACATGACCAAATATTTCAAGGCCACTTTTTATATTTTCAGCTAGCTCTTTTTGAACCATAAAGTTTAGTCTATTTAAATCAAATAGACTTGAAGGATCAACTGCTTGTGAATTCCAAGATTTGTTATAAGAGTCAACAACTTTATTAATCATTGTTTCTCTATTAGTCTTATACTCAGAATATGCTTCTTTCTGAGATTTACTTGCTAAGCCAATACCAGCTTCTTGCAAACCAAATTTATATATAGAAGGTACACCTTGAAAAAATAATTTTTGAGGACCACTTACTAAACCACCCATTAAGAAACCAGACAAGAATGTACCTGCTCCTTGTGAAGAAAACTGATCTCCCATTGCTGATAGTATCATTTGATTCTTAAGGGCCTCTCCACCTTGAGCAGGATTGTTTAGTATTTCTGTATAATAACCTGTAGTTGCTGCTGAAATAGCTTCTTGTCCAATTTCCTGTATACCTTCTGCAACGTTTGCAGCAAAATAGTTAAGCATTGCCATACCTCCTGAACCAGCAAGTCCTGCAACTCCACCTGCTTTAACTTTTGCTACAGTACTTTTAAATCCAGGTCCTATATATTTAAATGGGTTTTTAATTACTTCACCTGCACCATTTATAACTTTCTTACCTGCAGTATTTATAATATTTTTATTTACACCTGATTGAAAAGTAGAACCTAAAGATCTTTGTATACCTCTTTGGAAACCACCCAGTGCATTACCAATAACAAACCAGTTACTAGCATATATAAGTGGAGCATTAGCCAACATAGTTTTAAATGCTGCTTGATTAGCTGCATTAGCAACATCTCTTCCATCAGTAATACCCTGCCCTCCACTAAAGTTATTAGCATCTGTAAGACCTTGCTGCATTACTTTGTTATAAACCATTCCTGATTCAAGTTTACTCTCAGCCATTGCTAAGTTTACTGCTCTAATATCTCTATAGAAACCTCCAAAGCCAGTACCCATCTTAGCAAGATTGCTCATATTTTGTCCAGCATTCTGGGCAGTCTTCATATTTTGAAATGCTTTTACAGTATTTGGTGTAAATCCTTTACCTAAAGTATTAACCACCATTTTACCACCTGTAACAGAAGCATTATAAAAATCTCTTGCCGTATCAATTTGCTTAGCCTTTTCTAAAATTTTTCTTGTTCTATCAAATAGCTTAGTAAAACTAAATAAACTTTTTACACCTCTTGCAGCATTTGCAGCTGTCTTTGCCATAGCAGCTCCAGTTAATGTTCCTCCTGAAAGTGCTGCTCCACCGGCAAGTATAAGCTCTTCAATAGCTATTGAAGCAAGTATGCCTCCTGTGTATGCAGAGTTAGCTGCTAAGTTATTTATAAATCCTCCAACACCACCTCTTGTTGATGATCCAATGCCCATTATATCTTCAAACTCAGTTGCTGATTCAGTATCTGGTTGAAAGTAATCACCACCACTAAACATTGATCCATATACAGAATTTAATCCGGTACCAGCAAGAGACATCCATTGACCACCCATTCTGCTAAAATCATCCCAAATAGTTGAATTTGCATTATAATAATTTTCCATATTAGAATATGGAGAATACCCTAACTTATCAAACTCTGGATGATTATAATATCTTAAAAATTGATTTTGCCTCATTCCAGAAAATATAGGGGATAATCTTTTTTCATAGAAAGGTTTAGATTCTAAATCTGATAAACGATCAATAATGGAACCCGCATTTAGTTTTCTATCAGGAACATTTTGAGAAACTGGATTATAAGTATCTGTTGCAAAACTAGGAATAGCAACTCCTAAAGATGCCATAGCATCAATACCATATCTATCTATATCAGTTTTATATTGATTTACTCCTGAAAAATCGTCAGCTGCTAAACTACTACTCATCAAATAGTCGTTAAATTTAGTGTCAGGAGTCTCAAACATTTCTGCTATAGGCTCAAAACGAAACTGTCCTTCAGGTATTATACTTGGAGCTGGTCTTTCCTGATTTTTAATTTCTTGTGCTAATGGTTTATTAGATCCGTTTTCCATTTACTTTTAATTTTTTTGTTGATCTAGTTTTCTTAATCTAGAATTTCGTGCTTCCAACTTTCTCATATCTTCAATTAACTCTTCAACATGTAAATCAATACCCCTTAGATCATTAGCAAAACTCATGGGTTTTGGACCACTAGTTGAACTAGTATACTCTTTCCAATTTTGTAATTTATCTGGGTCACTTGGTTTAGGGTTATATTCATTTGTTGTAAGTATCATAGTATAGTTACCAGTTCCATTTCTTGTTATTCTTAATTCACCTGAATCGGTTATTCCATTATCTTTACCTCCATAATAATTTTTATAATTACTACCACTAGCCATTATATCATTAAATACTTTAGAGTCATATCTATTATTTTTAGATTTAGAATTAAGATCATTATCTTGAGGAAATACAATAAAAATTCCACCTGCATCTTTTATCTTATCTACCTTTTCATCACCAAATCTCTTTCTTTGACCTTCTATCCAGTTAGAAAATTCATTTACTTTATACGCTGCACTATTTTTATTACCTGCTTTTGCTACACCATATACAGGATAATAAGCAATATTAGATATTGGAGAATTTTTTGAAGATGTTGGGCTGCTTTTTTGATTTAACCAACTAGACATATCCTGTGTATAAGCCTCAAGAACTTCTAATGCTAAAGGATCTTGTTTTAATTTTTCATCTTGATTCTGTATATCACCAAGTCCAACACCATAAATAATACCCTTTGATTTCATGTCATTTATCTGATTATTAAAGTCTGCTAAAAATTTTACTGCGCCTGGAGTTGGATTAAGTGGATTCACAGGCATATTAAATGCAGGATTATTCCCTAGATTAGAGTATGTTTCACCACGCACTCCCTCTAACAATGAAGCATATGAAGTTGAAGGAGTGTTTATATCTCTTCTTCCTTGAAGAGCTGCATTCAATTCATTATAAACTGCATTATAAACTTTAGCTGCTTCTAATTTAATTTGATATTCATCAATTACTCGTACTTTTCGTCTAGTTAAAGGATCAAGTTGATTTTTATTTTCTGATCTAACTACCCTTTCTGTATCATCAGTGTACATTATTGAAGTAACTGGTTTACTTATTCTAGCGTTTTTAAACGGAACATCTGAATACTCTCTTATAGTCCTTGAACCAGTTGTCCCGTTTTCACGAACAAATGATTCATCAATAAAATTTAAATATTCTTTTTTACCAGTACTTAGATCCATATCTTTATAATATTTCTTATCGCTTGTACCTTTATCAATTCCAATTGCATCATAATTTGTTGCAACCCCTTCCTTAACTAAACCAATTACTCTAGTCTGATAATCTTCTAAACTTTCTATCATACCATCACTTGTAAAAATAGATGAAGGAAATCCATTATCAATAAATCCTTTTATGTCTTTATTGTTTTGTACCGTATTTGATATATCATTTATTTCTGCAGCATTTAAGGCAACTTTATGTATTTCTTGACCCCGTACATCTATACCATTTTGTTTCTGATCAATCTCGTTTAATCTTTTAATCATTCCTGCATATAAAGATTTATTATAACCAGTAGTTAAATTAGGATCTGCTAATGTTAGTTTTTCTGTATCTGTAAAATTAGATTTAATTTGAGTATAGATTTTATTTATTAGTTCTGGATTGCTTTCTGCTTGATTTAATATTTGCCTTTTTAAACTTGCAATATTACCTTGAAGAACTATAGGTTCTGATATATATTCATTTTTTCCTGGTATAGTTATAGTATACTCTGAATTTTCATTTTCAGTATTACCAAGTGGGTTTAAGATTGCAAGCATACCAGGACTTTCAGTATTTCCAAATATAGCATCAAGTTTAACGGGTAATATTGTATTTAGATCGTTCGCATGGTCAACAAAAAAGTCACCTATGACATCTTCATTTTTATTAATTTTATTATTTTCTGTTTTAAAATCTAGTGCATTTGGATCACTAAATGTTACGGATCCTTTATTAAATGGCGAGCTCATTGAATTTGAAACTTCTGCCCATGGTAATTTAATAAGATTACCATCCTTATCATATTTATAACCTTTGTCTAATACAGTATTAGCATCCTTTCTATCATTATTAATTCTATCTCTGATAAGTTGATTTCGACTACGTGCATTAATTTGAGCCATGTCATACTTAGCCTTCTTCTCATCAACAGCAAATGGATTAGCAGTCATCTTACGAGTGTAATTTCTAGCACTCCAATCTTGTGCTGCACTTTGCATATCATTACTAATATTACTTTGCATATATAAATTATATGCTTTATTAAGAAGATTATTTCTTGTAGGGCTTGGTCTTTCCGCTTCTAGTGCTATTTGCTTTTTAGATTCAATTTCTAGTTTATACTTTTCTAAAGTAGATAACTGTTCTTTATTTAATTTATCTAATTGTCCGCCTGGTACAATTCCATTTGACCCTTTGAAATTAGACCAATTAACTGCAGAAGCTTCTGCTTTACGTAAAGACTCAAGATCATTGCTTAATTCAACTTTATTATTAGTTGCTATTCTTCTTATAGTTTCTTCAGCCCACATATCTTGACCATTAGAAATAGATGTAGCTACACCATTTTTTACAGCTTCATGAGCCCGGTCCATACTTGATACATATGCTTCTGTTTGATATGATCTTTGTACGGCAGGATTAGTTAAAAGATTATTTTTAATTGTCTGTAATGCAGCCCCTGTAACTAAAGCACCATTTTGCTCAGTAATAATCCAATCGGTATTATATATTAGTTTTGGATTTTCTCTTGACTCAGGTATATTAGGATTATAATTTGGATTTTTAGATGAATTAAATCTATCCATCTCCATATTTAACGGAGGATCCATATTAGATAATAACTCAGAACTAAGTTTAAATAAATTAGCTTTTGGTACATATTGAGGAAGCGCCATTCTTAATGCATCTTCAGCATCAGAATTAATAAACTCATCCATTTTATATTGCATAGCCCTTACTCCAACATCCCAGTATTTTTCTTGTACTGTTTGATCAGGAGAATTTAATAAGTTCTGTGCTCTTTGTGATTGATCTCTATATCTTGATGTAAATACCATATCTTTCACTGTAACATCATCTTCATAGAATGGTGCAAAGACACCTTTGGCAGCGTCAACATTAGATTGTATAGATAAGTCTAACCCAGATATCTTTTCAATCTGAGGTGCTATTTGTTCTGTATACTGATCTCTTCTTTCTCTTGTATCTTCTCTTGATAAGTCAGAATAAACAACTCTATTGTATATGTCATTTGTAGCTTTATAGTTAGCATTATACTTATCCGTCCTAGTTTGTAAAACCGTAGATAAAAATTTATAATCCGGTGTAAACGGTTTAGTATTTGGTAAGTACGTATCCGCTCCTTTTATATATGTTGCCATGATGTGAAATTAATATAATTATATAAGTTTACAAAGTGTTTTGCATAAACCCTTTAGGTTTACATCCCCATCTTACCACTGTAAAATGGTACTGCCCACTTTGATAATCTCTTTATTTCTTTTCCTTTTTTTGCTGCTCTTGTATTAGGATTAAATCTATTATTAAGCATTTCTTGCTGTGCCTTAGTCATACCTGAATTTCCTGGATCTGTAGAATAAATCTGATTATAAAGCCATTCTGGTACTTCTTTGTCACCCATTAATTCCTGTAAATATTGATAGTTTTTTATAGACTGTTGAGTTTGATTTCCTGAACTATTTTTTGCAAGCTTTCTACCATCGTCAGTGAATTCTACTATACCACCTGTACTTGGGTTAATGCTATAGTAATCATAAAGTTGATTCATATTATATGTATTAGCTTTATTGGTAAGTGCATCGTTAAATGCATCAGTATAAGCTTTATTTCTCCAATTATAGAAGTTATCTTTATTTTGTAAAGCTATAGTAGTTCCATCATAAAGCTTTGTAGCTGTATCTGCATTTAGCTGATCAATCTTCATATCTAACTGAGGTTGCATAGTAGCAACTTGATTCATAGTTCTAACATTGTTCTGGTTAACTTGATTTATAGATTTAGCATTAGCATCTAAAGTTTGACCTGCTATATTGCTGCCTGCAATAGCTTGCGGTCCATAAGCACCTAATGCTTGCGCCATAGTGTTCTGTGAAGCAAGATTTGCATTGACTCTTCCAGTATAATCATCTAATACGTAATCTATTTTTTGATCTTCTAACTGTGGAGCAAAAGGTAAATATAAGTTGTCTCTCATATTACCTATTGAAACAAGGTTATTTATATCCTGTTGCCAAAATTCTGGATCCTCTTGAGACTTTGCTGTAACTGATGGTATATCAAATTCTTCTTTGGCTTTAACTTTAACATCATCAGGAAGATCCATAAATCTTTCATCTCCAGCTTGATAGTCTACATCAAATCCAGGCGCATTAAATACTTTACCTCCTGCTTTACCATCAAAATCAGATCCAGTTGTACCAGATCCAAAATAAGGTATATAGTCCTTACCTATTTTTTTGAAAAATTCTTTTCTTTCTTCTTCATATAATTTTTGAAATTCCTTCCACTGAGGATCATCCTTTCCTTTGTTATAATCAAAACCTTTTATTTTTGCAGCTATTTTACCATTTCTTCTCATCCAATCTTCCTTGGCTTCTTCTGATGCAAATTCATCTGAACCATACCAACTATTCTGATTACCTGTAGAATTTTGTCTTAATGGTAAGTTACCACCTGAAAATGAACCAAAGTCAAAATAAGCTATACCTGATTCATTCATTTCATTTGCAAAATCAATCTCAGCTTGGCTATATATTGCATCTCCTTTAGCAGTTGTACCTGTAAGGTCTATCGTTTTAATTTCAGTTTTACCTTCTCTTTGTTCAAAATTAGATGATGCTTTTTTTACAAAAGATATTTGATTTTTATTATTTGTTTTTACTATAGTAGGAGTATAACCATCTTTTATATACTGATCGTATTGTTTAGCTTTTTTACTTCCTTTAGCATAGGGGTTTTTCACACCACTAGATGCTATAACAGTATCTACTTGTTTATCAGTTGCGCCTATAGTTTCATTTGTTGTTACAGCTTCTGATTCAATATCTACTTTTAAATATTCTTCTGGAACAAAACCCGTAGTAGATACTAAACTTATCAGATCCTTTAATTGATCTGGGGCAACCTGACTTCCATCTTCAAAAATCCATGATTTACCAGTCCATATAGGATCCTCCATTGTTTCAGGATAATACCCTTTATAAAATTCACTACCTTTAGTTTTTCCTTTAACTAAATCGCCACCAGTTTGAGCTTTAATTAAAAAATCACCAAGCTCACTACCAAACTGAGCCATAGGATTCATCATAGCATTATTTTCCATTGCCAATCCTGGCTCTCCTGGTGGAGGCATAAATGCATCCATAGGCCCCATCATTGGTTGCTGTGGCATTTGCTGTGGCATTCCTTGTTCTGGCATTCCTTGTTGCATTTCTTGTTGTTGTTCCTGCTGAGCCATCATTTGCTGTAACATCATTATTTGCTGTTGTTGCTCAAGAGGCAATGCTTGTATTGCTTTACGCTCTGCTTCTTTTCTTGATATCTCTTCAACCTTAGATGTAAACTCAATAGGGTCTTCACCTATAGAAACTAAATATGGATGAGATGCTAAAGGTACACCATCTGAAAAGTTCTTCTTAGCTTCTTGCATAAATGCTAACTTAGAAAGATCATTCATATTCTTTTTTAACATTAACTCAGCACTTGTTGCAGAAATATTGTCAACATATTGGGATCCTAATTCACCATAGTAATCTTGTAGTCCAAACTTTTTAGAAATCTTGGCAGGAGTTTTCTTAGATCCTCCCATATCAAATTCTGACATTTCATCTTTTGTAAACTTTAATTTTCTTGTATCAGAAAAAACAAATGATTGTTCTGGTAAAAACATAGGGACACCACCGCTACCATGCCTTGGTCCTTTTATATCATATAAACCAAATGTACCATCGTTGTTTAAATCAGTTAACACTGTTTCTCCACCTTCAGCTTCTATATTAGCATCTTCTCTAGGTACGCCTGATAAACTATATCTTACACTCTCATCTCGTGAGTTATTAAAACTAGTTTGCCCATAGTACTCCTGTGGAGTTGTAACCAAACCATAATCAGCTTGATCACCTGTTGTCATGCCACCATCCCTCATGATGTTATCTTCTACAACCTTACCATTACGAATACTAAAACCTTGTGGTAATTTATTTATTTTAATCTTTGCCATAATTATAGTTTTTCTATATCAGCTCCCGCTGCTATTAATTTTGCTAACATTCTTGAATCAACTTCTATAGTTTCACCTCCTTGCTGCGCTCTTCCCATTGATCTTTTTATTGCTCTATCTTTATTTGCAAGGTATGCTTCTGCACCTTTAGGGCCTCCATATGCCATATTACTTAAAATATTGCTTTGTACATAATCAGGTAATGCTTTAAAACCTGCATTATTTACCCCTCCTCCTTCTTTACTCATGTACAAACCTGTAGTTCTATCTCCTTCTGATCCAAATATACCTGTATTAATATCAGGGCCTTTACCTCTTTTAAAATTCATATCAGTAAATGTACCATAAAGATTATCTGCAATAGTATCTGTTCTCAAATCTTTTCTAGCATCACTGTACTTATTATAATCAAATATTTCATTTGCAAGCCCTGCTATTTTAAATGCAGCATTACTACCAGCACCATATATAGCAGCAGCATTAGTATTTGGTATATTATTTACTCTATCCATAAAGCTTCTATCTGTCTTTAAAGTAGGAAAATTAACAGACTCTTTTAACTCATCTGAAGTTTGCTCATCTGGATTTCCCTGACGCATTCTATCTTGTAGAATCTTATCTGCAGAAATCTGATTAGCTTCATTTCTAAACATCGGATTAAAAATGCCTAAATCTAAGTTATTATAGTTATATGGTATACCAAACTGACCTTTAGGTAAACCGTTTAATCTCTGTTCATATGGTGTAAGTGTTGCTTCATTAAATTTCTTTTCTTCTTCAAGTTTATCCTTATATGCTTTATAGGCATTTATATTTTCGGAACTTAAATCAAATTCATATTTAAGTGATCCTTTATCATTCATTTCTTTCTTCTTGCCCATATCTCTAAACACACCATCTGCAAGATTGTCTTTATTTTTATCACCCTTACTAAAGAAATCATTATATACTTCAGAACCCACATTTATAAATTTACCATAATCAATTTGTTGATTGCTAAATAGTGCTGGATTAACACGGAAAGGATCCGGAGATATGTATCCACCATACTGCGCTTTAGGTTCATCATGGGTATAACCTGCTTCTTTAAGTCTAAGATGTGTTTCCATATCTTTAGCTCTAATCTTTCTTTTACCTTTGTACATAAAGTGTGGTTCAAATTCACCACCCTCTTTTTTAAATCTTGGATCTAAAGTATACTTTCTGTTAGGAGGATTATAAGAACCTTCTCTTTGTCTTACTCCTTCTGTATAGTTAGATACGTCACCACCTTCTTCCTTCTTCCATCCTGCAGCATTCTTAGCAAAATTAGCCATCTTGACTACAGACGCAGGATAGTTATCTGTATTACCCATAACCTTATTGTAAGCCTCAGATACTGACATATCTCTTGCTTTAGCCCATCTAGTAAACTTACCTTTATTCTCAGGTTTAATTTCTATACCAGACTTAGCTTGATCTATAGGTGTTATATTCATATCCATAGGAGAAGCTTGCTGTTGCATTTCCTCAGCTCTTGCTAATTGTTCTGGATTGTTTGTTATTTGCTGTGAACTAGGTGCTTGAGGTTCTTGAAGATTTTGCACCTCTTCAAATAACTGTATAACAGCTTCTTCTTCATAACCTAACTGCATAAGTGCTTGACCTATAAGATTCTGATCTACCTCTTGCTCCATTAATCCAATTAATACTTCTTGAGGCTGCTTGCCTTCTTCCATTGATCTAGAAAATATTTCAGTTATTTGCATAACCTGTGGATCAATTTGAGGCTGTTGTTGCATTCCAGGCTGATTAGGTATCATTGCACCTCCTTGCTGGTTTACACTTTTTTTGTTTAAATCCATGTTGATAATGTTATATTATTAATATACAAATAATTAGGGAGATTCACTAATCTTTAGGGTTTAAGAATTACCTATAACATAGGTCATTATATAATTAGGAACATTCATACCTGCATCCTTTGCTTCTTTGTAATAAACTCTATTAAGCTTATCATAGGTCAATGCTGCTTTACTTTCAAACTCAGTCCCATCATAGTCACCATTTATATAACCGCTATACATAT
>Ga0228614_1000068_pt1 | contig 61366 bp, 101 predicted proteins | sample 15DmetaG_FD_190531 | JGI IMG/M metagenome (GOLD analysis project Ga0228614, IMG submission 190531) | Seawater microbial communities from Monterey Bay, California, United States - 15D | ecosystem: Environmental > Aquatic > Marine > Coastal | place: USA: California | collected 2016-10-13
CTTTAAGTCCCGATATAAATAAGTTTAAATTAGATAAGAAAAAATCTAAATTAGACACACAGGGTAATATACTATTAACACAACCGCTAACAACCGGCAGTATAGTTAACATACCCCTAAGTGAAACTCCTGTTCCAGATGAGTATGTAGTTAATCAAATGTCTAAACAACTCTTTTCACCAGAAGATACCTATACAAAAAAAACTGCTAAAGAGCATATAGACATACTTAAACACGGGGATGGAAAAAATCCAAAAATAGCTAAGAGACTAAATTCTTCAAAGGATACTATTGCAGGAACATCAACTCCTATACCAAGCCAAGATGAACAGAAAAAAGCTGCATATAACCAAACAGTAGCATCAACTAAGGTAGAAGACTTTAGAGGGAAAGATGTATTTGGTGGTGGTATAAAAAATACATATTCTTTTGACTATAGTGCTATAAAAATTAACAAAGAAACAAGAGTAGGTTTAGGGAACCCCGGTAAAAGGTCAAGACTTAGAACATCGTATACAGCTTCAGACCCAGATACAGTAGATCAAATAAATAAATTAGATGTTAGTGAAAAACCTCTAGACGGAATAGATGAAAACAGAGACTTAATTCAATTAGAATTTCAAGTGATAACACCTGAAAAGACGTATTACCTAGCTTTTAGAGCATTTCTTGAAACATTTGATGATAGTTTTAATGCTTCATGGAACTCCAGTAAGTATTTAGGAAGAGCAGATAGTTTCTATACATATAACGGTTTTGAAAGATCTATTAATATAGGGTTTAAAATAGCAGCACAATCTAAAGAGGAAATGAAACCTCTTTATAAAAAAGCAGCAACGTTAGCTTCTGTAACAGCTCCTTCCTACGGTACAGGAGGTAGGTTTATGAGAGGTACTATAGCGAAAGTAACTGTAGGAGATTACATATACGAACAACCAGGTATAATAGAGTCAGTTCAGTATACTTGGCAAAAAGATTACCCTTGGGAAATATCTTTCCAAAACCCAGAAGGAGAAGGAGGGAAAGATCAGATACTACCTCATGTACTGGATGTATCTATATCATTTAAAGTTATACACGATTTCCTTCCTGAGGCAGGTGTTACACCATTTATTACAAACCACAGGCCTATTAAAGGAAATAAAGATATATACATTCCTTTAGAAGATAGAAAATTTATAGTACCAGAAACAGCAGCAGAAAAGAGGGAAAAATTAGCAAAAGAGGAAGCGGCAAAAAAAGAGGCAGCAGCACAAGCAAAAGCAGCATCAGAAGATAAAATTCTGGTGGATAATAACCTTGTGGGGCCTTTAGAAAATCCTAACTCTAGTAGAGAAACAACTACAAGTCCTTTTGATTTTGGAGGGTTCGGAATATAGGTGGATAGTTAAAATAAAATTCGTATATTGAATAGATGGGAAGAAGATTTAAAAAAATACCAGTAAGCAAATCAGCAAATGGAACAACATATAAAAGAAACGTTATATACCCAGAAATCCCTTTGAATGATAACGATGTATACGTATTAACTCAATATGGAGATAGGTACGATTCATTAGCACTTGAATTTTATAAAGACTCTGAACTATGGTGGATAATCTCTTCTGCAAATAATTATCAAAAAGGATCATTAAATATAACACCAGGAGTACAATTAAGAATTCCAGCAGATAAAACAGCAGCAATACAGTTATACGAAGAAGTTAATAAAAGTAGATAATGTCTAAAAAAGGAAAAGATAAGCCTCAAGGCCAACCTCAAGATGTTATAGGAGGAGGTATAGATAACAGCGTGGTAGAGCAACTTATTGCACGCGAAAAGCTAGTGTCTTCAACAAAAAGGGACAATAACCACCTACTTTTTTATAACAGTAACGGCGCATGGGCAAGGATAGTATCAAGTATAAATACAATAACTAAGGAAGAGACCGAGGCGTTGGCAACAGGTGAAAAAACCATTAACGATGTAGTAGGAAATAAAAATTTAGCTTACAATAACGTCATTATGGGCGGAACTGTTAAACAAGCTACTGCTCAACAACCTACATCTTTAGGAGGAGGAGTAAACCAGTCAAAACATAATCCAATAAATATTGACATGGATGGATATGCTTCTGCAGGTGATATAAAAGATAGTGCGTACCACAACTACGAAAGTTTAGGACATAGACCAACACCGGGGATTAACTCTGTCTCTGTTAAATCTAAAGGTACTTACGGTAGTTTAAGAGAAGCTGAAGTAAACGTAACTGTCTGGACATTAGAGGACTTAGAGATGATGCAAGCTTTATATCTCCGTCCTGGATTTACGATACTACTAGAATGGGGACATTCACTGCAGTTAGACAGTAAGTCTGGTGAAGTAGTAAAAGATATTCAATTCTACAGAAAATTCTTAAGAAATAAAGTACCGAAAAAAACAATACAAAATGATTTAAAGGAATTAACTTTTGATTCAAGTTACAACTACGACTCTATGTCTGGGTATATTTCAAATTTTAATTGGTCGTTTAGAGAAGATGGAGGATACGATTGTATGATAAAAATTATATCATCAGGTACAGTTTTAGAATCAATAGCAGTAACGTTTGATACATCGAATGTTTATCCGGTAAATGAGTTAGAAAGTTGGGAAGAAGATAAAGGAAAGAAAGAAAGAAGATCAATATACCATAAGTTATTTATAGAACTTGAACACTTAGTAGGAGATCCTAATTCAGCTGCACAGGAAATTAAGCAAAATATAGTAGAATTTGACGAGTCATTACAGGGCGTTCAAGTAGGAGTAGGTGTTGCACTTACAACAGGCAATACGGACTTACTAGTATCCGCTTCTGCAGTAGCAGCAGAAAATTTTGGTGAAATATTTACAGGAGATGATGAGAGAGCTAGAAGAGACTTAAACGATGTTGCAACATCAACAGGTCGAGCTTTACTCCAAGATCCGACATTCAAAGCAGAGTACGATAAGGTGATAGGAGGCGGTTATATGTTTTACAGAGGTACAAAATACAGTTGGACTAAAGAAAAACCACTATCTCAATACAACGAAGAAAAAGTTGTTCCTTACTTAAGAAAAAAGTTTGGCAAATACGGACTTAAGTTTACAGAAACAGGATGGGGGACTAATATGGTTAATATAACAGTAAAAGGCGACGCATCAAGATCTGAAGACTTTGATTTAAATACGACTACACCACAAGGATCAAGAAAAGAGACATATAACATAATGGACTATATAGTTGAAAATGGTAAATTACCCGGTAATTAAGAACATATGGCTAGTAAATATACAGAAGAATCATACAAGTATTTAAACACAACACCTAAAGCAGGTGGAGAGTTACCTTCTGGACAAAAACCTAATGCACTTTATATCGCTAAATACTTAAAATCACAAGGATACACGAAAGCAGGTACACAGGCTGTACTTGCTAATATTAAAAAAGAAAGTTATTTTAAACCAGCAATAGTTGAAAAGGGTGTAGGAGGTAATAGTGAAATAGGAGGTAAAGGAGGTATAGGATTAATTCAATGGACAGGGCAAGGTAAAAAACGTAGAGGAGAATTAGAAAGAGCAGCTAACCTAGACAAATCAGTTAGAGATAGTTTAGAATTCCAAACAAAGTACTTGGTTACAGAGGTAAAGGGAAAGAAAATTGCTGAAGTACTAAAATCAACACAAAACCCTGTAGAAGGAACATTAGAACTACTGTACCTTGACATTAGATCTCAATCTGCTATAAATGTAAAAAAAGCAATAAAAAACGGAACAACACCATCAAGCACAGACATAGAAAGAATTCAGAGAAGGGTTGATGCAACATGGGCAGTTCAAAGCATAGTAGATGAAGTTTTTGGAGAAACAGAAGAAGGTTCAACAACAACAACAACTCCAACTACGCAAGAAACACAAAACAACGCAAACAATTCAACTACTTCAACAAATGTAGCTAATCCGGATGAAGTAAATCAAAGGAGTAATGAGAAACAGAAATTAAAAACTCCTCCAGCAGAAGACCAGTTACCAATCTACACTAAAGACAGTTTTCTTAGAACCCAAGCACAACACTTAAAAAAGACTCTTAACGGATTTGTTGCTTTTAGGTTAGAGTCAATTGAGGAAAAAGATACGGGGACGTTTGACAACGATAATTTAAATGAATACTGGATACCATTGTACGTTGTTCTGGATATATACAATCAGTATGTAAGTATACTAGATGCAACAGCGGAGCCGGAGAAAGGAACAAATACTCCTGGTCGTAAATTAACAGAGTTTTACACAGGGTACCAAGATAAAGACGATACAAAAAAACAGTACGAAAAAGAATGTAAATTTCTTACTAACGAATTGCATTTTTCAATAGACCCTATGGTTTGTGTACTCCCTAGACCAGTGGAAAATCAAACAATCTACGACTCTAAGAAGCAAGTAGTACCCTGGACAAAAAATTGGGTCTTTAAAGATGAACAGTCTTATGCACCTGGACTTTTATATAAAAATGGCTTTCATAAAAATGTAATAGAGGCACTAGAAAGAGGATTAATGAGAGGAGAAACAGACGATATCTTAAATATACTTGTTTCCTGTCAACTACTCCAAGAAGAGTTAGATAAAATAGTAGAAAGTAATAAAGACTCAGATCAAAACGAAGGTAACGATATGGTATCGTTTATAAGAGTTATACTGAAGGCATTAAACGAGGCTTTAGGAGGTATTAACGATTTTGAAACTATATACGATGAACAGGACGATATGTTTTACATAGTCGATAGAAAAGTAACTCCTGCGTTACGTAACATACTGCCGACAATAAGCTTAACAGGAGTTAGATCAACCATTACTAAACTAAGTATATCCAGCAAAATCAGCTCAAAGATCGGAAGTATGATCTCAATTGCTGCACAGGGTACTGGAGGACATACCAAAGATAATATAGCACCACTGTTAGAATGGAACAGAGGACTCTTAGATAGACATATTATTCATAAAGCTCAGAAGAATACAGATGATAACGGGCAAGTAAAAGAAAACAGAGAGACTCCTGAAGATGAGAGATTAAAAAAATGGACTTTAGCATATTTTAACTACTGGGAAGAACTTAATGGTAATGCAGGAATTTTCAATGACAATGGAGACTACGATCGAGCTGCAGTTTCCAATATTAAAGGATACCATAAAGAATGGTGCCAGAAATGGGTTGTTGAAAAAAGAAGTAAAGATAAAGAAAACCCTTTACCAGCACCTGGGGTTATTCCTGTAGAACTATCGTTTACCACTATGGGTATAGGAGGATTGAAAATTGGTCAAGCATTCTTAGTGGAAGAAGGGGTACTACCCTTCCAATACTCAGAAAATTTTGGGTTTATTATAACGGGATTGTCACACAATATAGCAGAAGGAAAATGGACAACAGATGTCAAAACGCAGTTTTATTCAACTAGACCACCCACAGCAGAAGAAATAGCTTTTTTTAACGAGAAACATAGCACTAAATCAGCACCGTATAGAAACAACCCTTCAGCAGACCCAGCATCAGGAGGAAATTCAGGAAGTGTTACTACTGCTGGAGCAGTATTAGGAGAACAAGGTGAAATTGTAGTTGCAGACGGAGAAGATCCTGCACCAATAATTAACCCAAATAAACTCGGTAGTAGGAAACCTTACTCTTCAAAAGGAATGGCACCGGTAATTGCAAGTAAGCCACTAGTTAAAGCATGGGGAAGTAAAGCAAGGTCGTACAGCAAATCTGATGTAATAAAAGGAGCAGCTGACGGAATATTTGCCCCTATCGGTGGACCAGGAACTCCAGGAGCAGATTGGAGTTCAGGAGCATCATCTAACGTTAACGGGTCATACTATCTTGAAACAAAAGCAGCATCTCAATTTGTAGCATGGTACAACGAAATGGTAACAGCAGGAATAAAGTTTAGAGTCTCTTCTGCTTTAAGATTTGGTAGCAATGTTGGTGGAGGAGTACACGGATACGGAATTGCAGTAGATTTCGCAACTCTTTACCGTTTAGTAGGAGGATCAACAACTGCTGTACCGAATAAGAATGCAAGAATACAGCAACCAGTATGGAAACAAATGGCTGAAATAGGAGCAAAATACGGTTGGTATAACCCTTGGAGGCTGTCTGACGGTAGGAGTATGGAGGAAGTATGGCATTTCGAATACTATGGACCAGCATAAAACTATAAACAAATGTATTTACCTAAATCACAATATAAACTAACTAAAGTTAAAGACATTCCCAACGTAAAGGATGTAGTTGACCGTCTAGGAAACTTTATTAATTCAAACAAGCAAGTAGTATTAACTTCCTTTGGCACTATGTTTGATAAAGCAGGTATTGATTTCGACAAAGGAGATTTTTCTAAAGCACTAGAACTATTTTCAACAGGAACACCAGAAGAAGCTGAATCAAGAGACCAGCCTGGGTACGAATCTGATAAAGATACCCCAGAATTAAACTCATCAGGAAAAACAGTTTCTTTAAAATTGCCACCGACTACAGCTGACAAAAAGAAGGGCATAATGCAAAGATGTTTTTACTACAATAAGTGTACTGGAAAAGCATTAGAAATATCAAAAGTACAGCTCAATAATTTATCTATGGACAAGGACCTATGTACTGAATTAGCGATAGCAGAATGGTATATTAAAGGTTCCGCTAAAGATAGAACCGTAAATGGGTACTTTTTAGAAGGGCTAGAGACTGTAAATAACAGAACTATACAGCAAATTAAAAAAACCATTCCGGTAATAGAGGGGCTGATTAAAAGTCCCCTTGAGTACGTAGAAGATACCTTTATACCATCATCTATAGAATATAAATCTCAGATTAAAGATATTATTATACCTTCACCGGGAAAAGAGTTGTAGATACGAAATATTTTCGTATATTATAATAAAGGTTACAAACAAGTGTTTTATATATTAGAATCAAAAGATCAAATCGACCGGTTAGAAAGTCAAACTAATTCCCCTCTATACGTAGATGTAGTTAGTACCAACTTCTATTACCACTCTAAATTAACTTCCACAGTAGGAGTGTATGTTAGAGTTGTAGGAGATAAGCAAGGGTACTTTGTTCCTATATCTCATGAGGATGGACTTAATGTAGATAAAGAACGTATCTACAACATTCTAAATAAAGCACAAACACTTTATACATTAAATAAGAAAACACTTCTCTACTACTTTAATCTACAGAGAGCTATAGATATATCTTTAGTATATTCTATGAATAATTACAAAAGGTTAGAGTACTCTACTTCAAATACAACTATCGACTGGTACTACCGTACACATAGTGAGAAGAATAACATAAATAGAATAATCCCTATAGTCAAACTCTACGAGAGATGTGAGAATATATTTAATCAGATAGAACAACACCTACAACTTCCAATACCAGACGGCTTTGACTTTTATAATAATACAACCACAAATGTATTTTACCTATTGGAGCAGAACGGTGTAGGAATTGTATACGATGGATTTAATGAATTATTTAAACCTAAAAATCCACTTTATAATACAGAAGATAATACTGTTTATACCGAATACAACCTATACAATAGTACCTCCAGGCCGACAAATACTTTTAATTCTGTTAATTTTGCAGCAATTCCTAAAACACCCGAACATAGACAGTGTTTTAAACCGCAGAATGACTTCTTTGTAGAATTCGACTTCGACGGGTACCACTTAAGACTATTAGCTGAACAGTTAGATTACCCCTTAACTAATGAATCTGCTCATAAACAGTTAGCTAAACAGTATTTCGGTAAGCAGGATATATCCGAAGAAGAGTACAATAGAGCAAAACAGATTAATTTTCATGCTATATACGGGAAGATACCAGAAGAACATAAAAATCTTAAAATATTTAAAGAAGTACAGGAATATATAGATGCAATGTGGAAGCTATATATTGAAACAGGGCAAGTACATAACCCACAATCTGGAAAAGCATTTACTAATAAACTCCAGGATATGAACCCAGCTAAGCTAATGAATTATATGATGCAATCGTTGGAAACCTCAAATAATATCACTATATTAAAAGATATACTAAAATATCTCAGAGATAAAAAGACATTTATTACGTTATATACCTACGATGCAATTTTATTTGACTTTAGTAAAGAAGACGGTAAAGATACTCTCTCAGAGATACAAACAATAATGGAAAAACAAGGGAAATACCCTGTAAAATTTAAATACAGCACAAATTTAGTGTTATAAAACAGAACAACTATTTATATATGATAACAAATCTAACATTACCACGGTTCGACTACGATATTGAACCTATTTTTACCAGCGACGATATGAGTAATAAGTTGTTTTGCACCTTTTCTACAGAAGAAGGACTTGAAGAAGTATTAACTTCTATTCAAGAGAGATATAAAATTATATATAATAAAATATTTGTACTTTATTCTAAAAGTCAAGATGAGTATATGTGTACATATAACGTAGACTTTGGAAATGTAGGAGCTTTTATAGACAATACTATACTAGTACATAGAAAAAAAGAAACAAATACCCTATACACAATAAATGCACTTAATACACTAATTAAGGATCTTAATGGAGGTGTATTGGATACAAGTTATAGAATAAACTGGCCTGATTACCGTAATTGCGTACTACTTACTAAAGGTCCAGAATTAAAGAGAGTTAATACAAAGTTATATAAAATTATTGAGCTTTAGTTGGCGCTTTAATTTATTATTCTTATATTACTAATAAGTTATAATTTTAAAATCAGTTATATGGATATCAATGCGATCAGAGCGAAACTAGATGCTCTAAACTCTAATGGTCAGGAGAGAGAAAAAACAGACTACACTAAAATCTTTTGGAAACCGGAATTAGGTAAACAAACAGTACGTATTGTACCGTCTGCTTCTGACCCAAGCTTTCCTTTTAAAGAACTTAAGTTTCATTACGGAATTGGTAAATTTCCAATGGTAGCACTTTCCAATTTTGGTAAGCAGGATCCAATTGAGGAGTTTGTTAAAGAGTTAAGGAAGACAAGCGATAAGGACAACTGGTCATTATCAGGCAAGATCTCACCTAAAACTCGTGTATTTGCACCAGTTATAGTAAGAGGAGAAGAAGATAAAGGAGTTAGATTATGGGGATTCGGAGTTACAATCTATAAAGCATTACTTGCTTTAGCAGAAGACGAAGATATTGGAGACTTTACCGATGTTATTAACGGATGGGATATGGTAGTTGAACAACAAAAAGGAAACCCTTACCCTGAGACAACAGTAAGGATTAAACCTAAACAAACACCACTATCAGATAATAATGAATTAGTTGATACTTGGTTAAAAGATCAACCAAATCCTGTAGAAGTACATACACAGTACGACTACGACTTTATAAAAAAGAAATTACAATTATATTTAGATCCTAATGCAGTAGAAGAGACAAACAATACTGAAACTAAAGAAGGAGATAAACTGCCAGAAAGCTTAGGTCAACAGAAAACGGACTTTACTTTGGAAACAGCTACGGCTGGCAACAAAGACACAGTTAGTAAATTTGATGACTTATTCAACGAGTAAATATGGCAAAACAGAGAAAAGAAGTAAAAGCAGCCGCATCAGCGGCAGTAAAGAAGGGCTTTAATTTAGGTAATTTTAAGAAGAAGAAGGGTTTTTCTAACGCATCTGTAAAGTTTAAAGAGCAAGGATGGATTCCACTATCGAAGGCATTCCAAGATATAACTTCTCTTCCAGGTATCCCTACAGGGCATATTACCCTATTAAGAGGTCATAGTGATACAGGAAAAACAACTGCTCTACTAGAAGCTGCAGTAAATGCACAAAAGCAAGGAGTACTTCCAGTATTTATTATTTCAGAGATGAAATGGTCATGGGAACATGCTAAAGAGATGGGACTTGAGTTTACAGAAGTATTAGATGAAAACGGAAAAGTAACAGATTACGAAGGTTTCTTCCTATATGCGGATAGAGGTACTTTAAATACTATTGAAGAAGTTGCTGTACATATGGCTGACTTAATCGATGAGCAAACAAAAGGTAACTTACCTCATGATATGTGCTTCTTCTGGGATTCAATCGGTTCTATCCCTTGCGATCTATCAGTACGTTCTAATAAGAATAATAATGAATGGAATGCAGGAGCAATGTCAACTCAATTCGGTAATAATCTTAACCAAAAGATATTATTATCTAGGAAAGAGAACTCACCTTACACAAATACGCTAGTAGCTATTAATAAGGTATGGACAATGAAACCTGAACACCCAATGGGTCAACCTAAATTACAGAACAAAGGAGGAATGTCTATGTGGTACGATGCTACGTTGGTTGTAACCTTTGGTAATATTACTAACCCAGGTACCTCTAAAATTAAAGCTGTAAAGAACGGACTTCAAGTGGAATTTGCTAAAAGAACTAACATTCAGATAGAGAAAAACCACATTGGGGGAGTACAGTCAAGAGGAAGGGTAGTTATGACCTCTCACGGTTTTATAGAAGACGATAAAAAGGCAATTGATAAATATAGAGATGCACATAAAGAGCATTGGCTAAAGCTAGTAGGTAGTATAGATTTCGACTTAATCGAAGAAGGAGACTTAGAAGAAGAAACTATAACTCCAAATATACTAGATTAATGGCTAAATATGATCAATTACTAGACGGCCTAAAAGAACGCCCTCCCAGAGAGTTGAACGATCACATCCTTGTGATTGATGCTATGAATATGTTAATTCGTAGCTTTTCATTACTCAAAGCAATGAATCCATCAGGCCATCATATTGGCGGCCTGGTTGGTTTTATGCGATCACTAGGGTTTGTAACAAGAACCTTTGATCCAACAAGAGTAATAATAGTATGGGACGGTAAAGGAGGGTCAGCAAATAGGAAAAATATAGATCCTAATTACAAAGCACAGCGGGCAACATCAAGAATAACCCATTGGGGTTTATATGATTCTAAAGCAGAAGAACAAGAAGCTCTTATAGGACAGTTATTTAGGACACAAGATTACCTTGAATGTCTACCAGTACAGCAAATTAGTATGGAAAAACTAGAAGCTGACGATGTAATAGCATACATAGCAAAAAGAGCATCAGTATCTAAAGTTAAAAAATGTACTATAGTATCGTCTGATAAGGATTTCTTGCAGTTAGTAGATGATACAGTTGAAGTATATGCTCCTATTAAGAAGAAAGTGTTTACTGAAGGTAATATATTCGACGAATTGAAGGTACTACCTGAAAATTATAACGTTGTCAAAGCGTTACTGGGAGATAACTCAGATAATTTAGCAGGCGTTAAAGGATTAGGGATAAAGACTATAATATCAGAGTTTCCTGAGTTGGTAGATAAACCAAATATGACTTTACAATACGTTTACGATGTATGTGCAGCTAAATTAGAGGAAAAGAAATTTAAAAAGATCTTCCCTAAGATTATAACGGAATGGGATCGTGTAGAAACTAATTTTAAATTAATGGATTTACATGTGACTTCGTTGGATAGTAAGGAAAAAGATCATATATTAGATATAATAAAGAGTGACATTCCCAATCTACAATCAGGGGCATTTCTACATCTTTTAGATCAAGATAAGATCGAAGGGATTACTAAGAATACTGAAGGTTGGTTAGAGAACTTTAGAGGTTTAACGGTTTTAAAAAAATAAGGGTATGACATTAAAAGCATTGAATCAGTATGGAAAAGGTTTCCAGCTGAAGGTATTGGGCTCATTGCTAACGGATAAAAGCTTCCTTCTAAATGTACGAGATGTACTGCAAGAAGAGTACTTTGACTCAGACGCACACAAGTGGATTATAAATCAGTTAGTTAACTACTTTGATAAGTATCATACTACTGTTACTATGGATGTACTTAAGGTTGAATTACAGAAAATCGATAACGATATTCTTAAAGTAGCATTAAAAGAAGAGTTACGTAATTCCTACGAAGCATCTCAAGATGATTTAGATTATGTACAGGAAGAATTTACAACTTTCTGTAAGAATCAAGAAATGAAACAAGCGATTCTTAATTCTACCGATCTATTAAAAGCAGGAGATTTTGATGGTATTAGGAATACTATAGAAACAGCTATGAAAGCTGGAATGGATAAGAATATTGGACACGAATACAATAAAGATGTAGAATCAAGGTATAGGACAGATTATAGACCTACAATTCCAACTCCTTGGGCACAGCTAAATGAAGGAATTCAAGGAGGATTCGGTCCTGGAGATTTAGCTATCGTCTTTGGTAACCCGGGTGGAGGTAAAAGTTGGACCTGTGTTGCAATGGCAGCACATGCTGTTAAAATGGGATATAAAGTTAACTACTATACTTTAGAATTAGGTGAAGACTATGTAGGAAAACGTTTCGACTGCTACTTTACAGGATACTCTATTGACGAGGTTAACAACCACAGAAAAGAAGTGCAGAAAGTAGTAGATAACTTAAAAGGTAAGTTGATAGTTAAAGAATACGCACCAAAAGGAGCTACAGTCAATACAATTAAGTCCCATATACAAAAGTGTATAGATATGGAACATAAACCAGATTTAGTTGTTATCGATTACGTTGATTACTTGAGAGCACCATCTAAAGGTAAATTCTCAGAACGTAAAGACGAAATAGATGATGTATTCATCGCTACTAAGGGGTTAGCTAAAGAACTTAAGATACCGGTTATAACACCTTCTCAAGTAAATAGAATGGGTGCTAAAGATTCGGTCATCGAAGGAGATAAAGCTGCTGGTTCGTATGATAAAATGATGGTAGCAGATATGTGCTTTTCTTTATCCAGAATGAAAGAAGATAAAGTACTCGGTACCGGTAGGTGGCATGTTATGAAAAATAGATACGGTCAAGACGGTATGACTTATAACCTTAAAATGGATACTAATAACGGTCATATCGAATTCGAGGGTAAAGCTGATATAGATGAGCACTTAAATTCCGGCGATGGTCCAACATTTACATTATCCAGAGAAAAAATGTCAGAACTTTTTGACAAAAAGTAAAATATATATGCTATTTATGGAAACATCTCCAATAGCATCTATAGCTTACTCTGGAGATTTTTTTTGTCTAATTAATTAATTAAAAAATATGAGTTTACTCGACGAACGCATTGTCTACAAACCTTTCGAATACCCAAAAGCATATGATTTTTGGCTTAAACAACAACAAGCTCACTGGCTACATACAGAAGTACCAATGTCACAAGATGTGACAGACTGGGCGAGTAATTTAAAAGATCACGAAAAAAATGTGATTGGAGGAATCTTAAAAGGATTTGCTCAAACAGAAACTATAGTAAATGATTACTGGTCTACTTTAGTAACTAAGTGGTTTAGAAAACCGGAAATTATTATGATGGGTACAACACTAGGTTCTAGTGAAACTATTCATGCAGAAGCATACTCCCTATTGAACGAACAATTAGGATTAGACAACTTTGCTGAGTTTTTAGAAGATGAAGCAACTATGGCTAAGATTGAAAGTCTGATGGAAGTGAGAGACGGTCATGATGGTTCTCCTAATTGGCACGATAGAGCAAAGTCTCTAGCTATATTTTCTGCTTTTACCGAAGGGGTAAATCTATTTAGTTCTTTTGCAGTACTTCTTTCATTTAAAATGAGAAATAAGCTTAAAGGAGTAGGGCAGATAGTTGAATGGTCAGTAAGAGATGAAAGCTTACATTCTGATGCTGGATGCTGGCTATTCAGAACACTTATGGAAGAACATCCAGAATTCAAAACACCAGAATTAATAGCAGATATTGAATCAGCTGCTAAAGATGCTTTGAAGTTAGAATTCGATTTCATTGATAAGATATTTGAGATGGGAGATTTAGAGAACTTAAAGAAAGACGAATTAAAGAACTTTATTCGCCATAGAGTGAATACTAAAATGGGAGATTTAGGTTTAAAGCCTATTGTTCCTTCTGAGGAAATAGATAAGGGTGCTCTAAAAACAATGAAATGGTTTGACGCAGTAATTGCAGGTAAACAGCATACAGATTTCTTTGCGAACAGAGTAACAAACTACGCCAAAGGGCATATGGAATGGGATGCAGCAACAATGTTTTAATAAAATAATTTATGAGTATAGTAGTAGATACTTCCAAATGGGAAGCAGGTAAAGATTATCCAGAGTGGATGAACGAAGTATCATTGGCAACAATATCAAAAGGATATTTGCTGACAGATGAAACACCTAAAAAAGCATATAAAAGAGTAGCAGATACAATTGCAAAAAGACTGGATAGACCAGATCTAGCTAATAAGTTTTTCCGCTATATGTGGAAAGGATGGCTAAATTTAGCTTCCCCTGTACTTTCTAACACCGGAACCGACCGAGGATTACCCATCTCATGTTTTGGAATTGATACGCCCGATTCAATTCGAGGTATTGGTCTCACCAATGCCGAACTAATGAGACTTACCTCCCTTGGCGGCGGTGTTGGTATAGGGTTATCCCGTATTAGAGGTAGAGGAGTAGAAATAGGAAACGGAGATATGGGCCAATCAGAAGGAGTAATACCGTGGTCTAAAATTTACGATTCAACAATACTAGCGACTAATCAAGGAGCAGTTAGAAGAGGAGCAGCGTCAGTAAACCTGGATATTAACCACCCGGATATTAAAGAATTTTTACAAATACGTAGACCTAAAGGAGATCCTAATAGACAGTGTCTAAACCTACACCAATGCGTCGTAGTGGATGATGACTTTATGCAAAAACTAGAGCGGAGAGACCCTGAGGCTATGGATACATGGGTAACAATCCTGAAATCTAGAGTTGAGACTGGAGAGCCATATATAATGTTTAAAGACAATGTAAATAATGACAATCCACCAGCCTATGTTAAAAATAACTTAGATGTAAGCATGACTAATATATGCTCAGAGATAACTCTACATACAGATGAAGAACATAGCTTCATTTGCTGCTTATCTTCAGTTAATTTAACAAAATGGCATGAATGGAAAAACTCAGATTTAATTGAGACATCGATATACTTTTTAGACGGAGTTTTAGAAGAATTTCTAGCTAAGACTTCTGGAAGAGACTCCCTTATTAGAGCTCATAGATCAGCAAAAAAAGGTAGAGCTATTGGACTAGGAGTACTAGGATGGCATACATTATTACAGAATGAAAGAATACCATTTTCATCTATAGCAGCAACATCATACACACATCAGATTTTTTCTCAAATTAAAAATCAAGCAGAAGCAGCATCAAGAAAGTTAGCAGATGAGTACGGAGAGCCACTTTGGTGTAAAGGTACAGGTATGAGAAATACTCACTTAATGGCTATAGCACCGACTGTATCTAATAGTACAATTTCAGGAGGAGTATCAGCCGGCATAGAACCAATACCAGCTAATGTATATACTTTTAATTCAGCAAAAGGAACGTTTATACGAAAAAACTCGGCACTAGAAAGCTACTTTGAAGAAAGAGGGTGTAATACAGAGGAAGTATGGGATTCCATTATGAAAGATAGAGGGTCTGTAGCAAACCTACCAGAAGACATTATGCCTTTAGAGGATAAGCCTATCTTTCTAACTTTTGCAGAGGTAAATCAATTAGCATTAGTGGAACAAGCAGCAGTTAGACAGAAGTATATTGATCAGACACAGTCGTTAAATCTAGCTTTTGATCCAACCGATTCACCTAAATTTATTAACCTAGTACACCAGACAGCTTGGAAATTGGGAATTAAGACACTATATTACCTTAGAACTGATTCAGTAATTAATGGAGATATAGGTTCTAGGACATCTGAAGATTGTCTTAGCTGTGATGGATAAAAATTAGAATATGTTATACACAATAGTGATAGGAACCCTCTTAGTAATACTAGGAGGAGTTTCTTACCGTTTTAAAAAGAAAGTAAGACTATTACAAGAGCAATTTGAGAAAGAGAGAGCAGAAATTAGGAGGGATGCTAAGAAGAGATCAGGAGCAGTACAGTGGGGAAAAACGATAGAGCATTTCGTTCCATTTATGCCCGGTTTCCCTGTCCCTCCTGAAGACTGTACGTTCTTAGGTATGCCAATTGATTATGTTGCCTTTAAAGATACCGGCAGCAAGACTAAATGCTCAATTCACTTCGTAGAGGTAAAAAGCGGTAGTGCGTTTCTTATGGGTAAGCAGAAGAATATTAAGAAGGCAATCGAGGAAGGAAGAGTACATTGGCATGAAATAACAGTAGATGGAAACACTGTAAAATAGTTGTTTAAATGCTTTATTTTTCTTATATTATTATATAATCATAAATCAAAGTTATATGTCAAAAAATTCATCAAAACAACTCTATACACAAACAGTAGAGTGGTTAAAAACAAGAGGAGTAAAAACTTTAAACACCTCAGGAAAAAAATCAAGATTTAATACCTATAAAGAAAGAGGAAGAAAATGAAAAAAGTAATTAAATTTTATGCAGATTGGTGCGGACCATGTAAGGTATACGCTAAAACCTTTGATAAAGTATCTGAGGAACTAAAAGATGAGTACGACTTTGTTAATATAAATGTTGAAAAAGATACAACAGGATTAGCAGCAGAATATAAAGTGAATGGTATACCAACAACTGTTGTTATAGACGGAGACAATGTAAAGTCAGAACCCGGTAGAATGGATGAAAAGAAGTTAAAAGCATTTATAGGTAGTGAATAGAAATGTAGTTATAGCGTTTATACTCTTTATGATAGCCCAAGGAATGATATGGTACCAGACTAACTCTCAGTTCTTTAGTAACTGGGTTAAGGAAAGACCACTGCTTATGGCTTGTTTAGGGATACCTATTAGTTACATTTTAATTTATGCTTCAAGATATGTCGTAGCAGGATTTAATGGATTATTATGGCCTGGTAGATTAATAGGATTTTCTACAGGTATGATAATAATGGCGATACTGACTTACGTACATTTAGGAGAAGGCATTACAATGAAAACAGGAATTACACTACTACTAGCATTTATAATAGTAATGGTACAGTTATATTGGAAATAAATAATAAATTTAAGTTATGTTAAGAAGACCAGATTCTATCCCCGCTGGGGACACAATTATTGAAGATGCGGTTATGGAACCGTTTTTCATTGCTAAATCAACCTCAGGAGGATACACTCTATATGAAAGAGTCATTAAAGGGGAAAACAACACACACTATATTAAAACAGTATGCTACCCAGCAACGTTTAATCAAGCACTAAAATCAGCTTGTAGAGAGTTACTTAATAGTAAAAGTAAACACTACGGGTCAATAAAAGATTATATAAGTGAGTGGAGAGTAATACAAGAGAAAATATCATCTTTTACAAATATAGAGTAGGAATATAATAATATATTTCTTATATTAAAGGTAAGCGTTGGCCTATACGCTCAAAATACCTGGCAAAAATTAAATAAGTAAATTATGGCACATTGTGTAGTTAGTTTAAGTGGTGGAATGGATAGCAGCACCCTATTGTTAAGAGCTATCGAGGAGTATGATACAGTAACAGGTATCTCATTTGACTATGGTCAAAAACATAGAGTTGAACTTGAAAGAGCTCAACAATTAATTGATTACCTTGCAACTAAAGGTCACAAAGTAAATTATCGTCAAATTAAATTAGATGGATTAGTAGATCTATTAGATTCAGCATTAACTGAAGGCGGTAAAGATGTACCTGAAGGACATTATGAGCAAGATAATATGAAAGAAACAGTTGTTCCTAATAGAAATAAAATGTTTGCTTCTATTACTCAAGCAGTAGCATTATCTGTAGCAAATAAAACAGAAGGTGTTTGTGATATTGCTTTAGGTATTCATGCTGGTGACCATGCAGTTTATCCTGATTGTAGACAAGAATTTAGAGATGCAGATGATGCAGCTTTTAGAATGGGAAATTGGGATGCGGATAGAGTAGGCTACTTTACACCTTATTTAAATACTGATAAATTTGGTATTTTGCAAGATGGAGAAATACTATGCGCTAAATTAAAAATTGATTTTAATGAAGTATATAAAAGAACAAATACTTCTTATAAGCCTTATCCTTCGGGAAATAGTGATTATAAGTCTGCTTCTAGTGTTGAGAGGATTGAGGCTTTTATTGCTCTTGGCAGAAAGGATCCCGTACAGTATGAGGATGAAACTGGAGAAGTTGATTACGAGGTAGCAAGAAAACACGTTGAAAACGTTTTATCTGCATATTTATAAGCTCATGTTAAATAATTAAAATAAAAAAATGAGTACTACAAGCGATCAACAAAACGGTCAACCACATACTAATGATACCAGAAACACTTTTAATAAAAGAGTAAGCAGGTACATTATGTTAGGGAACACTAAAAAAGTACAATGGGACGGTAAAAGAAGGAACCGCTCTATCTAAAAAAACAGTTATGAAAACTAAACTTGACAGTATCTCTAGGTTAATTTTAATTGCTATAATGTTATTTTCTATAATGGCATTTACATCAGTATATAAATTAAAAAGAGGTACTGTTAAAGTTAATGTACTTAAACCTGAAAAAGTTAAAATAACAACTACTATAGATTCATCTATACTTCCTGAAATAGTTATTAAAGACCACCAATTATTCTTAAATGATTTAGGTCATCAAGAATCAGGCAATAGATACAGTGTAGTTAACAGGTACGGATATATGGGAAGATACCAGTTTGGAAAATCTACTTTAAAAACGCTAAAGATAAGAGCTAGTCGCTCTAAGTTCCTTAAAGATACACTTCTGCAGGAACAAGCTATGTTTGCTCTACTTAAACATAATAAAAAACGATTGCAAAAACTTATAAATAAGTTTGATGGTAAAGTCGTACATGGAGTACTAGTTACAGAATCAGGACTATTAGCAGCAGCACATTTAGGCGGCCAAGGAAGTGTTAAAAAGTGGTTTAGATCAGGTAGAGTAAGAAAAGACGGTAATGGAGTACGAATTACAACTTACATGAGAAAATTCGGAGGATATACTTTAAATTTATAAAATGAAAAAAGGGACAAAACACCTTATAATAATAGGACATCCAGATCAAAAGTCATTCTGTTATAACGGCATATACAGAACAATTATTAGACAGATGAATAAGTATAAATCAAACTACAAAGTTATAGATTTATATGAAGATAAATTACATAGAGATAAAGTAGATCTGATAAAAAGCTATAAGAAGTTAGTTACTTGGTCAACACATATCTACTTTGTTTCACCTGTATGGTGGTTTAGGTTGACGCCTAAATTAGAGATGTTTTTTGATGAAGTATTTACACCTGGTTTTGCATACAAGTTTGTACCGGTAGTAGGTAAGTACGCTTATCCGAAACCTTTTTTTAGTAAAAAGAAAGTAAGGACATACATTACTCATGGAGCTCCCAAATTACCGGTAATAACACTATACCTTAACTCAGTTAAATTAAGATTAGTAATGGGAGTATATACATTTGTATTTGGCTGGAATATAAACAGATGGACTAAGACAAAACAATTCTGGTCTGTACCGTTTGTATCAAAAGAGAAACGTAAAAAGTATTTGAGAATAGTTAAAGAAGATATTAGAAAAGATCTAGGACTATGAAAAAGTGTAACGTATGTAAGCAAGAAAAACCGGGATTCTTATACAAAACCGGAGAAAAACAGACTTGCAGAAAATGTGAGTTTAAGTGGTGGCACTACTACCTAAGGTTAATGGTAAGGGAACGTAAACTTACTCCTTTAGAAAGACTATCAAGTAGGGTTGGATATATGGGCGCTGGGTTTCTAGTAGCTGGACAATGGACATTGAATCCATATCTATTCATAATAGGGTTCTTATGTGTAATGATTCAGACAACAGTCCGTAGACAGTGGAATTTAGTAATACTACAGTTAAACGGATTAGTAGCATGGGTAATACATTTAATATACTCTATAAATTAGTTGCATATTAGAATAAAAAACACTATATTATTATAATATAGGTACAGTGTCACAGCACCACTTTAAAAACACGAATATGAATAAATTAGGAAAAAAGGTTATGAATGAACTCTACAATAGAGAAGAAAGAGAGAACTTCGAAGGAATCAAGATCAATGATCATAAGATTCCAGATCCAAAATTACATCAACAAATTAGCTTCGCCAAATCAGGTATCCGTATTTTAGGTTATGCTGCATTATGTTATAGTTTAGATATAGCAGTAGGTTTACTCATATTGAGTGAAGGAATAGGAATTATAGAAGAATTAGTTTAAATTAAAGTTATGGGAAAATTTCAATCAACAAAAGTATTTGACGGATACTCTACTGTATTTCGTCAATGGAAAGCAACAACAACACATTGCTCTAAACTACACGGATACGGAGTATCTTTTAAGATATGGTTTGAAGGGGAGTTAGATGAGAGAAATTGGGTCTGGGATTTCGGAGGAATGAAAAGAGCTAAAGGAACTATAGAAAAGATGACTCCTAAAGCATGGATGGATTATATGTTTGACCATACCTTTTTAGTAGCTGAAGACGATCCATTTAAGGAATCTTTTATGCAAATGGATTTAGCTAAAGTAGCTCAAGTACGAGTTATTCCAGCTACCGGAGCAGAGAGCTTTGCTAAATTTATTTACGATAGTATAAATCCATTTATCGAAGCAGAAACTGACGGAAGAGTTAAGATAACAAAAGTAGAATTTAGAGAACACGCTAAAAACAGTGCAATTTATGTCGCATAAACAATTAAAAAGAATAGAAGACTACGATAAAAATTTACCTATCGTAGAAATATATACAGCAGTACAGTCAGAAGGATCAAGAGCTGGTTATCCAACAGTAGTGATTAGAACTACAGGATGTACACATAGATGTTACTTTGGAGAAGGAGGATGGTGTGATAGCTGGTATACAAGTATACATCCAGAAAAAGGACACTTTAATTTTAAAGACATTATTAAAGCATATGAAGATAATCCTCATATAAAAGAAATGATGCTAACCGGTGGATCACCAACAATGCATCCTGCTCTAGTAAACGAATTAACACACTTTGCACATGAAAACAATATATTCATTACTATTGAAACTGAGGGATCTCATTTTCTACCTACCGATTATCCTATTAATTTGCTTAGCATTAGTCCTAAGTTTAGTAATAGTGTCCCCGTTGTTGGTGTTGAAACTCCTCAAGGATCCATTACCGACGAAAGAATGGTAAAAAGACATAATAAGTTTAGACTTAATTATGATGCTATATCTAAATCAATATCATACCATTCAGATTACCATATTAAGCCAGTATGGGACGGTAAGGATAAAGGTTCATTAGAAGAAATTCTTAATTTTATTAAGATTATGGATGTACCTCAAGAGAAAGTATGGTTTATGCCAGCTGGAGATTCTAGAGAAGGGTTATTTAAATCCTACCCATTAGTATTCGATTGGGTAAGAGATAACGGTTACAGAATGACTTGGAGACCGCACATTATTGCATTCGAAGATCAACGTGAAGTATAGTGAATCAAGAAGAAGCATTAGAAATATTAGAAACAATAGCAGAAAACATTAATACATGTTGCGCAATTACTATGGAACCAGATGATGTTTTGGTTTTATGTGATAAATTAAAAAAATACTTAGAGAATGGTTAATTTAAAAGAATTAATAGAATCAGCAGGTCCAGGTAGACTAGATCATACGGTTACTATAGAAGGAAGCCCAGTTTGGGATTATAAAATGGGGGACGTACACACTGTATTCCTTATATCAGAAGACCCTTGGGATGGGGTAGAAGAAGAGTACGTAACTTTAAGAGAGTTGAGAAAGTATATAATTGAAAGCTTTATACCTTTCGATTCAGTAAAGTTTAAAACAGAAGCAGATCAAGAAACAATAAAAAGTTATAAATGGGAAGAAGAACAATTAGTATTGTCGCATTACTAATACTAGTACCTTTTATCGGGGTTAGTCAAGTAATAGAAGTTGAAACAAAGATTTATAAAGTACTATATGATCAAGATTTAAAACAACCTCTTGAAGTTAGTTATACAGTACAGTGCCCTAAAGGGGATGCTGATAGAGCAGGTATGGACTTTAGAACAGTTCCTAATATAGTAACATCTACAGCAGAAGACTATTCAAACAACATATGGGACAAAGGTCATCTAGCACCTGCAGCAGCATTTAGCTGTACTAAGGAGATGTTAAGAGAAACATTTATGTATTTCAATTGTGTTCTTCAACATGAAAGCTTGAATAGAGGGGTATGGAATAGATTAGAACAGTTCGAAAGAAGTTTAGCTAATTTCTATCAAGTTGAAGTAACAATAGAAGTATTGTTTGACGATAAAGTAAGAAGGGTGCCAACAGGAGCAGCAATACCTAAAGAATTTATCAAGACAATAAAATTCGGTGATAAGAACTTAAAATTTAGATTCCCTAACACCAACACATCAGGAACAAATTGGATTGATTACTTAATAGAATAGAAATGACAGAGAAAGAATTTATTGACTGGATAAGAGGATATGTGGACGGAGTACATACGTATTCAGTATCACCAAAGCAGTGGCAGTTCTTAAAAGATAAAGTTAAGAGCATTTCCGGAACAACAACTAGGTACACTATTGATAGTGAAAAATGGACAACTAACGTATCATAATTATGGAAACAAAGAAAATCTTTATAACCTGGGATGAGGTTAACGAACTATTAGATAAAGTATACGATAAATGTAAAGGAAAGGTAAGCTTAGTTACAGGTGTACCTAGAGGAGGTACGATATTAGCAATAATGTTTTCACATAGGTTTGACATACAGTACATGCCCTATATGAGTAACCACTACCCTAATATGCTTATAATAGATGATATAGCAGATACAGGAAAAACATTTAAGGAATTAGAAAAAGACTTGGATACTCCTAAGTATGCAGCACTACATTATAAAAATACTTCGGTATTCAAACCCGACTACTATGCAGAGGAAATAGACGATGATTTTGGATGGATAGTGTACCCTTGGGAGAAAAAAGATTCAAATACTATTCAAAATTATTTGGAGAATTAAAATAAATTACTTATATTATTATTATATTAATGAGTCGTAGAACCTCAAAAAAACAATTAAAATTTATGCCTAAAAAGTTTATAGACGGAACAGAATTAGTAAAAGCAGGATATGCAAATGGTATATCAAGTCAATTAGCTGCAAAGCAAGAATTAGAAGGACCTGAAGCTAGGTTAACTGAACATGAAAAGAAAGTAATTATAGAAAGAGCAGCAAAAGCTTATGCAGATTTTTTAACCGCTCTAGGCTGTGACTATAAAGAAGATCCTAACTCATCAGATACTCCATTTAGAGTAGCTAAAGCTTACGTAAACGACCTATGGGCAGGAAGGTATAATCCTTTAGACAGAATTACAGCATTCCCATCAGATGGATACGATGGTATTGTACAGGAAAGTAATATACCTGTAACCTCTATGTGTTCACACCACCATCAAGCCATTAGCGGTACAGTCAGTATTGCCTATATAGCCTCAGAAGACGGTAAAGTAGTAGGGTTATCTAAGTTAAATAGAATAGTAGAGCAATTCGGTAGAAGAGGAGCTATACAGGAACAGTTAACTGTAGCTATTCATAATGCTGTAGATAAGATATGTGAAGGAAATCTAGGAGTAGCAGTACAGATTAATGCAACTCATGCTTGTGTATCATGTAGAGGAGTTAAACATAGAGGAGCATCTATGCAAACAGCGAAATTAACAGGAGCATTTCTTAACGAAGACTCAGCAAAAGCAGAGTTCTATAAAAATATAGAATTAGCAAGTATTTGTAAACATTAATAAATAAATTAAATTATGACAAACTATTGGCAAGTTACTACTCAATTCGAAAGAGAAAACGATAGAGGAAGAGTACAGAAAGTAAAAGAAATATACCTAGTAGATGCAATGACAGGAACAGAAGCAGAAGCTAAAACATATAAGATGCTAGAAGAGTTAAGTGAAACGAACTTTAAGATTATTAGCCTTGCAGAATCAAGAATTATAAAAGTATACTAAAATGAAAGGAAAGCAATTAACATTATTCCCTATATTAGATGCTATGTCTGAAAAAGACTATGTACCTTTTGTTAGCGAAGTAGAAACATTTAATACTACTTTTGGAAAACCGAACAACTATGGACCAACAATCCCAGAAAAAAAAGAATGGCAATTCGTTTACGACTTTATACTCGAAGAATTGGAGGAATATAGACAAGCTTGCGAAAACGGAGACATCGTGGAAGTTTTGGATGCTTTGTGCGATATTACTTATGTGTCCCTTGGGAACGGTGTTATGCTACACGGCCTTAAGGATCAGATATGGCCAGCGTATCAAGAGGTACAAGACAGTAATATGTCAAAATCTTGCACTACTGAGGAAGAAGCCTTACAGACTGTCACCTTACGAGCTAAAGAACAGGGTGAGCCGTGTCATTATGAAAAGGTTAATAGTAGATACGTCGTTTATAGATCTAGGGACAAAAAAGTAATGAAGTCTATCAACTACTTTAGACCGAACCTAAAAAAGTTGTTTAATGCCAATTAAGTTAGAGGATCATATAATATATGTAGATAGCCATAAAATGGATATGGTTCCTCTATCTATAGCAATTAAAGCAGTTAAAGAAGCAAGTACTCCAGAAGTAGAAAAGTATGCAGAGGAGTTTGAAAAAGCAATGGCAGAATTACGTAACTCAATAAACGATATAAAATTAGATGATTAAAATAGCTCATGAAAGTCCTAAAAGTATTTTTAACGATGTACAGAAGTACACAGACTATGATTACGCATTAGTACATTTATTAGAAGAAGATGAAGAGTACTTAGACCAGTTTAAAGAAGCAGTTAAAAAAGGTAGAGAAGTTATATTAGATAACTCTATTTTTGAATTAGAAGAAGCATTTGATGCTGATAAGTTTGCAAACTGGATTAATGAGTTAAGGCCAACTTGGTACATAGTACCTGATGCATTAGAAGATACTAAGAAAACTATGAGTCAGATGGCTAGCTGGAATATGCACTATTCAAAATCAGTGTACGGTAAAAAGATAGGTGTAGTACAGGGTAAGACATACAAGCAGATAGTAGCATGTTACGAATATATGGATAAAATTGCCGATGTAGATATGATCGCAATATCTTTTGATTATTCGTATTATACCGATTCTATACCTCATCCTAACAAGTACGTTAGTTGGATGCTAGGACGTATTAAGCTACTAGGAGATTTAGTAAGAGACGGTATTATAAATGAAAATAAACCTCATCACTTACTAGGCTGTGGCTTACCTCAAGAGTTTTCATACTATTCTCAATACCCTTGGATTTATTCTCTAGATACTAGTAATCCTGTCGTACATGGCATTAAAGGTATACCATACGGTTCAGATGGATTATTCTCAAAAGAAAGACAAAAGCTTCATGAGCTTATTAATTTTGAAGTGGAAGATACGAATTTGATTTTAAATAATATTCATAAATTTAAATGGCTTACAAATGGAAAGAGAGCAGTATAAGGTAGGAGATAAAGTAAAATTTAGTTTTATTGGCCAAGTAGAAGTAGGAGTGATAGAAACAATAAGCGAAGGTAATGTGAACTTCTCTAATTTTAATACTAAATATAGTATAAGAAGTGGAAGACACCTGTACCCTGTTTCTTACGAAGGTATAGAAAATATAATAAAATGAGAAAACCCTGGATAGCATTCTTCAGTCAAACTGGTTCGGAAATAGTGGACATAGCTAATGCATTAGGCTACTGGCCTGATGCTATAATAACTAACGAAAGGCCTTCAAATATTAGGAAGATTAATAGCGATTTACTAGAACAGAATTTATTAGCAACAACAATAAATAAGCCCCTAGTAGAGGATTATGAAGAAGTTATAGGTTTCTATAAGGATCCTATAATAACACTACACGGATGGTTAAGAATTATGCCTCCTTCTATATGTGAAAAGTACAGCATATTTAATGGACATCCAGGACTTATTACAGTGTATCCGGAACTTAAAGGTAAAGATCCACAGATTAGAGCATTTGAAGGTAAATACCCAGTTATGGGATGCGTACTCCATAAAGTAGATGCAGGAGTAGACGAAGGTAAAATACTAGCAGAGGAAAGATTTAATGCTTTCAATATTACGGAAGAAGAGATGTGGAAGGTAACTAGGGATAGATCTCTATTTCTTTGGGTAGACTTTCTTAATAAAGTAGTTGGAAAGTAATTTATAATTTCGTATATTATATATAAATAATAAAAGGTTTTATGGTAAATAGAGTTGCATTAGTAGGAGCAAGTAGTACGGGTAAGACTACGGTTTACGAATTACTTAAAAATAAACTACCTAAATACGAGTTCATAAATGAATCGACTAGATCAGTAGCAGAGTATGGATTTCCTATTAACGAGAAAGGCACTTCAAAAACTCAGCTTGCTATTAGTAGCTTTCATTTAGAAGCTTTACTACGTCCAGGAGACTTACTACTTGATAGATGTTATATGGACCTAATGGTATATTCTAATTTTATGCCAGGTATAGATGCTCCAAGTCACTCGTATATTGAAGATACTTGGAATAGAGTTAAAAAACAATATACACATTATATTTACTTTCCTATTGAATTTAAATCGGTTGACGACGGAGTAAGGAGCGTTAATGAAGAGTGGAGAGTAAAGATTGATAAAGAATTTAAATTACTTCTTGATGGAGTAAGAAAACCCTACCTAACTGTAACAGGGTCACCATTGCAGAGAGTTGAACAAATATTAGAATATATTAATTAAAATTATGGCAGACGTTAAAAATTATCAAGAAGTAGTTGATATTGCTTCTAAGCATTTAGGAAAAGTAGGAGGAGATGGTTATAAGGATACTTACTCTCCTGAATTATTAGTAAAAGTACCTAGGTACTTAAATAGAGAAGGTTACGGACTTACATCTGAAAGCTTTGTAGGAGTAGATACTTGGAATTGTTATGAAGTATCAGCAATTACTTCTAAAGGATTACCGGTTTCAGGTATGTTAAAAATTGTATGTCCTTCGGATAGTGAATACCACGTAGAATCGAAGTCAATTAAATTATATCTCAACTCATTTAATATGACCCATATAGGAGATAACTCAGCAGACTGTATGGCAGTTATAGAAGCTAGAGTAAAAAGAGATTTAGATGAGTTACTAGAAACTAGTACTACAGTTTCCTTTTATGAGTCTTCAGATGAAGGTAAAGCTATATCATTTGAAGGCTACTCAGATCTTGGAGACATAGTAGATTTAGATCAAATAGATTTTATACAATATAAATCAGATTCTTCTCAACTATTAATAGAAGATAGAGTTGATGAACCTATAGAGATTAAGTTAAAATCTAACTTACTTAGATCTAACTGTAGGGTAACTAACCAGCCAGATTGGGGAGATGTATTTATTAAAATTAAAGGAAGAGATATTCCTGCAGCAGATGCACTTGCTAAATATATTGTTAGTCATAGGACTGTAAGTCATTTCCATGAAGAGATTTGTGAAATGGTGTTTAAACACTTAATGGATGCTTATAAGCCGGAACAGTTAATGGTATCATGTCTATATACTAGAAGAGGTGGATTAGATATTAATCCTATAAGAGCAACTCATCAAAGTTTAATACCAGACTTCTTTACAAATACAGATTATAGAATAGAAAAAACTTTAAGACAGTAATATGGAAAATATAAAATTACAGGAAGAACTTGCTAGTTTAAAATTTGAGGGTAAATCAGTACTAGATGCAACATTTTCACTTTTTGATTACTTAGGACAAAAAGCAGGTCCTGAGCTAGGAAAAGACGTATATAAAACAGCATTAAGAGAAAAAGAACCAACAGCTGTACGAGAGGTTAGCAACAAAGCGTATACAGGTAAAGTGATGTTATATAGAAAAGAATTCTTAAAAGAATATTTTGATGCAAAAAGAAATAGTAGAGCATAACGAGCTTATAGCAGAAAGAATACCTCCAGGAGATAAATGGGAACTAGTCATTGATAAGGAAACCCTTATTGATGGCTTAGTACCTACCCTTACTCAGTATATGAGAAAGACTAAATTTAAAGGCCACTATAGATTAGAACCTTTGAATGGAAAGTTATATGCAATAAAGACAGAAGAGGTAACCATAGAAGAACCGATACCAGAAAAGTTTGATCTTTATGGAGAATACTAGGAGAGAAGTTGCTTAATTGCAACTTTTTTCTTATATTTAATTATAAATAAGGTTATATGAAAACAGTAGAATACTGGAAGCAAAAAGGTTTTATAAAAATTGGCTCTATCTTTTCTAGCGATAGACTTAAGCAAGGTGTAGATGTAAATTTTGAAGTAGAAAAAGAGGATTGGAATAAATACCCTGGGGTATATTTAATATGCTCTAACGATGATAAGGTTTTGAAAATAGGCCAATCAGCTAATATCTACCATAGAATTAATACTCAATACAAATGTATCTCCAACTCAGGGAATATAAGAATTAGGAAAAAGATTAAAGAGGAATATAAATCAGTTGATATATATGCTTTTAAAACTCCTAAACAAAAAGTTTGTTTATTGGATTATTCTTTTTATATTAATTACCAGAAAGGATTGGAAGAAGCTATGCTTCATGATTATTTTAATAAAGTAGGCGATATACCTGCTTTAAACATGCAACGAAATTAATAAAAGGTTATATATGCAAATAGAAAAAAAGTATTACACAGTACAGGACTCAGAGACGTTAAAGCTAATGTTCCAACATATAGAAGAATCAGAAGTGATTGCTATAGATACGGAAACGACTTCGTTAAATATGAGAAAAGGAAAGATAGTCGGGTGGTCTATTTCCGGAGCAGAAGGTATAGGGTTTTACCTACCGACTCTTGTATGGAGTCATGAAGCAAATGAATTGCAAGTACAGGAAATTAACGGACAAAGTACAGAAGTGATTTCTAAGAACCTACTTAAAATGTTAAAAGGTAAGAAGCTGGTAATGCATAATGCTTCATTTGACTGTAGGTTTATTAATAACTACTTTGGAGTAGATTTATTAGAAGATCTGTGGGTAGAGACGTTACTACTAGTTCATACTGTACAGGAAGAAGGCGCTGGTATGGGAGTATTCGGTTTAAAAGCCTTAGCTATATCAGTACAGGAGCATATAGGATTAGATGTAGAAAAAGCAGCTAATGAAGAGCAAATAGAACTTAAGGATTCTATAAAGAAAAACGGAGGAGAGGTTACAAAAACTAATTTTGAAATTTATAAAGCAGATCTTGATATACTATCTAAGTATGCATCTGCGGATACGGATTTAACTCTTCGCTTATGTAACTACTTCCTTACTAAACTTAAGGAAGAGAATCTAGAGAAGTTCTTTTTTGAAGATGAGGTAATGCCGATATACAGAGAAGTTACTATTCCTATGGAAAACTACGGAGTAGACTTAGATATGGACCTATTACAAGAAACTCATGATAATATAGTTAAAGACTTACAGGAGAATAAAGGAGTAGTTATGAAGAGCTTATTAGCAACTTCTGAAGCTAAAAAATGGGTTATGAATACTGCATTCGATAATTTTCCTCCTAACCATAAAGGTAGCTGGGCTCAAAAGCTTGCTGAAAGATATTCACTATCTTTACCTAAATCGGAAAAGACTGGTAAATACTCTCTTACTCAAAAGAATATCGAAGAGCTAGAAGATAGTCCTGCAAAGCAATTCCTACTAACAGGTGACAATTCAGTATTAGAGGAAATAGAAATAGCCCGTATTTCTATGTCGCTTTGGAAAGAGAAGAATGATGGAGAGTATATCAATATACAATCTAAAAAACACTTAGGTGAGATTGTATTTAACTATATGGGTATTAAAGCTAAGAGTAAGACTAGAAAAGGTCAAGCTCAGTTTGATATGGATATGTTAGAGAGCTTAGCTAAGACCTATGCTTGGGCTGAAAACTTGAGAATATATAATAAACTACTTAAGATTAAATCTACGTATGTTGATAGGTTTATAGATAATAGCGAAGACGGTAGATACTACTTCTACTTTAAACAACACGGTACTGTATCAGGTCGTTACGGTTCGGATGCTCAACAGCTCCCTAAACCTAAAGAAGAAGGAGAAGATGCTCCGATCATTGTTAAATATACTAATATTGTTAGAGCATTTTTAATTGCTGGAAAAGATAGAAAGGTAATAGATTCGGATTACGAATCATTAGAGCCTCATTGCTTTGCTTCAGTTACAGGGGATCTTAAATTACAGGAGATATTTAATAATGGCTGGGATTTCTACTCAACCGTAGCTATACAAACTGAAGAACTGAAAGGAGTATCGCCGGATAAAAAAGCTGACAACTACTTAAAGAAGTTAGATCCTGTCAAACGTAATCAAGCTAAGGCCTATTCATTAGGTATTGCATACGGAATGGAGGCGTATGCTTTAGGTATGACATTAGGTATCCCTACTAAAGAAGCAGAAAAACTAGTAGCAGGTTATCTAGATGGTTTTCCTGATCTAAAGAAATGGAGAGAAGATTCTAGATTACAAGTTAAAGCTCATGGGTACATTAAAAACTATGTAGGACGTATTAGACACTTACCTAAGGTTACTAAAATATATGAGAAGTTCGGAGAAAGAATAATGGACTGGAGATTTAGAAATCAACTATCTGAGCAATACGGTAAGGACCAAGTACTGCAGGTATATAGAGATTATAGAAACGGCTTGAATAACTGCTTAAACTTTCAACTTCAGTCATTAGCAGCATCTGTAGTGAATAGAGCAGCACTTAAGATCAACCGTAAAGCTAAAGAGATGAAAATCGATGCAATCGTACAAGCGCAGGTTCATGATCAACTTATAATTAATATTAGAGAAGATCAAGCAAAAGACTTTGCTCCTATAGTACAAGAGATAATGGAGAATAACCTAGTACTACCTGGAGTTACGTTGAAAGCACCTCCTGAAATAGCTGACAATTGGAAAGAAGGACATTAAAAGTAAATCACGGTCTATTTATACTAAAGAGAATTGACCCTAGAGCGATTTTTTTTTATTAACATGAGTAGCTTAGGCACTCGCAACACTATATGATATGAGTACATTATTTTTAAATGAACGGTCTCCGTTCGACATTTTAGTTAGAAATCTTTTTCAAGAAGCTGGCAAATTTTCTCCGCTAGCACACGACACCAAAGTAGCCCATCCAGTAGACGTTATCGAAGTTCCATCCGGAGTTCAGATAGATATTGCTTGTACAGGAATCCCAAAAGAAGAAATTGAGATTATTGTAGATGGAAACAACCTTAAGGTAAATTACGAAAAATCCAAAGTTAAGGAAGAAACAAAATACCTACACAGAGGTATAGCGAAACGTTCCTTTAACCTAGGATGGAAAATCGATAGCAAATACGACTTATCAAAAGCTGAAGCAAACTTTGTAAACGGTTTGTTGAAGATTGATATTCCGTTTGCAAAAGGATCTGCACCAAGATCTTTGAAAATTAAATAGGTTTTATCCGCTCTAGGGTTTGATTTTCGAAAAATAGTTCGTATATTAATTTAATAAATAAAAACAGTTATACATGAGTAAAAGACTTATTCCACAAAACGACCGTATACTACTTAAGCCAATAGATGAAGGCGAGCAGATGTATGGGAACATAGTAATCCCAGATATGGGTAAAGAAAAACCTGAAATGGGCGAAGTGCTTGCAATAGGTTCTGGTAGACAATCAGAATTTGGCCAGTTTATTTCAGTAAATGTATCCGTTGGAGATATAGTATTAGTCCCTAAAATTGGTACATTACGTATTGACTTTGAAGGAGAAGAGTATTTCATAGTACAGGATAGAGAAATTTTAGCAACAGTTAAAGAAGAAGTAAATGGATAAAAAGATTATATTTTCATCAGAAGCAAGAGAAGAACTACTTAAAGGAGTTAATAAATTAGCAGATGCAGTTGTTGCTACATTAGGTCCATCAGGACGTAACGCTATAATAGAACAAGATCAAGGTAACCCGGTATCAACTAAAGATGGAGTTACAGTTGCTAAATCTATAGACTTAGAAGATAGAGTAGAAAATATAGGAGCACAATTAGTTAAACAAGCTTCTATTAAGACTGCTGATCAGGCCGGAGACGGAACTACTACGTCAACACTATTAGCAAGAGAAATTTACAAGCAGGGTATCGAGAGAATGAACAATGCAGTAAATGCTGTAGATATCAAGAGAGGTATCGACGATGCAGTAGAAAAGACAGTAGATTATTTAAAAGAGTATTCAAAAGATATTACGGACGAAGAACAGTTAAAACAAGTCGCTACCATATCAGCTAACAACGATACAGAAGTTGGTGAGTTAATTTCCACAGCCATGGATAAAGTAGGACGCGACGGTGTAATTACTATCGAAGAATCAAGAACAGGAGAAACCTACCTAGAAACGGTAGAAGGAATGCAATTTAGCAGAGGTTATAAGTCTCCTTATTTTGTTACAGATAATAATACAATGCAAGCTGTTCTTCGAGATCCGTTAATTCTTATTGCAGATAAAAGATTAAACCAAGTAAAAGAGATTTTACCTATCTTAGAAGCAGTTTCCCAACAAAATAAATCATTAGTAATTATTGCTGATGACATAGACGGAGAAGCGTTATCTACTTTAGTAGTGAATAAGATGAGAGGTATACTACAAGCAGTAGCAATTAAAGCTCCTGCATTCGGTGATCGTAAGAAAGCAATGCTAGAAGACATTGCAGTACTAACAGGAGGAACAGTTATCTCACCTGATAAAGGAATGCGATTAGATAAGTTTGACTCTACTTGGTTAGGTACAGCTAAAAAAGTAGTAGTAGGTAAAGATACCGCTACTATTATAGATGCACAAGGAGAGGAAGAAGCTATTCAATTAAGAGTTGAAGAGTTAAAATCTCAAATTGATGAAAGTTCTTCTAACTATGAAGTTGAAAATCTACAAGAGAGGTTAGCAGCATTTATTGGAGGTGTAGCGATTGTACATGTAGGAGGACATACTGAAGTGGAAATGAAAGAAAAGAAGGATAGGGTTGACGATGCACTTCATGCAACAAAAGCAGCATTAGAAGAAGGCATACTACCTGGAGGTGGAATTGCTCTCCTCAACGCATCAAAGTACCTTACAGGTATTATAGGAGATATAGCAGTCAAAGACCAACAAACAGGATATGATATAGTTATTCAATCAATAGAAAAACCATTCTTCCAGATACTTGAAAACGCAGGATACAGTAATGTCAATGCAGGTGACGTAGAAGAGTTAGTTCTAACTTCTGAAGGAGATACATGGGCAGGCTACGACCCAAGAAAAGAAGAGGTAGTTAATATGTTGGAGGCAGGAATAATTGATCCTACAAAAGTTACTAGACTCGCTTTAGAGAATGCAGCTTCTGTAGCCGGTACTATGTTGATTACAGAAACGGTTATCTCTAATATTAAAGAGAAAGAAAGTAAAGGTATTGATCCTAACATGATGATGTAATGTCAAATATAACAGTTAGAGAATATACAAATGAGTACGGCCTTAAAGATAAATGGACGTATGAAGGGGATAGGTTAATAAAGACAGAAATGACCTACCCTAAAACTAAGTTAAATAAAAAACCAAAAATTATGAGTGCAAAACAAGAGTTATTCGAACAAATTGCAGAGCAGTTTAACATCCTTCAAGAAAACAACGAAGGGTCAACTAAGACATCACAAGCTAAAGCCCGTAAAGCAGCAGGAGAGATTAAAAAATTAATTACTCCTTACAAGAAAGCTAATATGGATGCTGTGAAAGGATAGGGTCAAGGGGAGGGGGCGTTTCTCTCTCTCCGACGAAGTCGCCACGCGCGAATTATTAAGGCCCTTCCGGAAACGCTAGGGCTTTTTTTTCGTAAATAAGTTGAATGTTACTCCAATGGTGAGACCTCCGTAGGTAGTGGCTAATAAATCACGTTTATCAAAGCGATTCCCCTTCTCTCTGCTATCGACAATTTCTTTTAATGTACCAATTAAGATAGAAGAAGCAACGGAGTATATCAATGCTTTTTTCTTACTCTTCGTCTTAGTATAAACAAGAGTGTAGGTACCGGCAGAAACTAGAGCACCTGCTGCAAAGTGATACTGTTTGTCGTATTCGGTTAATAGTTGTGCAGTAGCCGGTAAAGTAAACGCAAGGAGGAATAATGTTAGGAGTGTCTTCATGTTTATAAATAGATCAAGTAATAGTAGGAATACAATTTTATTTTTCTTATATTTATTAATATGGCAGAAGCATTTGAATACTTTAATGATGAATGGAATAAAGAAAAAACTACAGACAGTAGTACTAACATACCAGGAGTGGAGACAGGCACTAACGATACCTCTACCTCATAGAAGTAAAAAGCAATACAAGCGCAAACCTAAACATAAAAATAAAAGTTATGAGTGATTCAGTTAAAAAATACTACGAGCTTAGCGACCAAGGGGGTAAATATAACGTACCGGAGATAGGCGGTGAAAGCGAGCCTAAGACATATATCTATGAATCTCCTGATGGAGGGATAAGTATTAGGAAAAGAGAATTTCACAAGTCTGTTGAAAGTTATACTGAGTTAGAGTTGGTAGAGACTGTGGCAAATATTGCGCGACAGTATAAAGATATGAAACCCTCATTGCTTTTAAACATAGCTAAAGATGAACTTTCAGTAAAAAAAGTTTGCGATTAGGATTATTATTCGTATATTAAATTATATGAAAATAAATAATCCTTATAGTCCGTCGCATAAAATAGAGTGGTTAGAAGAGTACTTTAAAGAGAACTTCTATAAGAGACCCTACAATAGGTTTCATTGGTGGAGGAGTTATGTAGAAAAAAATAAACCTATGTCTAATAGGAGTCCGTTGAGAGATAGAATACTTAACGGAGACTTTGATCTCTCCTCGTTTAAGTTCGAAGCTGAGATAGTAGAACATAGGATGAATAGTAAGTTTGCTGAGCTACATGAAGATATAGGTAGGTATGTAGAAGAGACTTCTTTAGATAGAGCAAGACGTAAAAGGTTGCTAGAAGACTACGAAGCAGATGAAAAGAGAAAATTAGAAAGCTTAGCTAAGTCCTTTAGTGAATTGATAGGTCTAGCTAAAGATAAAGTATTAGATGAGTTAGTAGAATTTAACGATACGTTGATAGAATTCTATTACCATATTACAGAAAAGTACCCTAGAAAAAACGGTATTGAATATTTATAAATTAATAATAACTTAAGTAACAAACATGAACACAATTTTAATTATTTTAGGACTCTTAGTTATAGTAGCAGGAGTTTATTATTTTGGATTTTACAAACAAGGTAAAATCAATGACAGAGATGGAGATTATATTCCAGACGAGATAGAAGACACTATCGAAGATGTAAAAGAAAAGGTAGAGGACATCAAAGAAGATGTTGATCAAACTGTAAAAGAAGTAAAGCGTAGAGCTAAACGAGTAAAACAGGAAGTAAAAGACGTTGTTGATGCAGCTAAAGAAGTAGTAGCTCAAGCAGACGATGTAGTACAGGCTGCTAAAGGAAAGCCTAGAAGAGGACGTAAGCCTTCTAATAAGAAAACACGTAGATCTAACAAAAAAGAAAATAAATAAGGATGCAACAACCTCAAGTCAATTTCGATATTAATCAAACACAGGGTGTAGAATGTGAAGAATGCGGACATATACATTTCCAGCAAGTACTGTTAATTAGAAAAGCCTCAGGCTTACTAACAGGGACAGGAAAGCCCACGTACGTTCCAATCCCAGTCTTTGCATGTACCGATTGTGGACACGTTAATGCAGAGTTCCTTCCAAAAGAAGTGACAAAGCTATAGGTTACAGTAACACAAAAATCTTTTTTGATAAATGAGAGACCTTCGGGTCTCTTTTTTTTTAGCTATTTATTATTAAATCGTTACACACAAATATGTTATACTATGTTTAAATATATTAAAGATAAAATAATGGGATTCAAGAACTTATTTGACGATGATAATAATATTAACGAAAAGTCCGTAGTTGGTTTTCTAGCATTTGCTGTGATGGTAATTTTTGCAGTAGCAGATCTAGTAACTGGATACATAGGTACAGATTTAGTAATAAACGAATTTATATACGACTCCTTTGTGTGGATAGTATTAGGAGCTTTTGGAATAGCTGAGGTCGGTAAAGTATTCGGCAACAGGGGAAAGTAACCTAAAATAATGTAACTTATAAAGGAGGGCATTAGCCCTCTTTTTTATGAATAATTACTTATATGAAAAGATTAGCTTTCTTATTAGTGCTAATTAGCGGTTTTATAAATGCACAGACTACAGTAAACGTACGTTCACTTAAGACTCACTATGGTGGGAGCCAATCAGGTCAATATTATACAGGTAATGCTAACGGCCATACAGAATTTGATAACATGGTTAATCTTGCTGATGGTGGTACTACACTTTATTTAGATACAACGGTAGATATAACAAGTTACGAAGGACCAAGAGGTGGTAATCATACTCCTCAACAACTATGGAATCCACCAAGATGGGGTGGAGCCGGTACTCAAAGATACGCAATCATCTATACAGGTTGGTTTAAACCTAACAAATCAGGTACATACGGGTTCAGAACATATACAGATGACTCACATGAGTTTATGATTAAAGGTATTGGTAAAACTAATGATATAGTTACTAAATGGTATGGGTGGAATACATGGGCTTATGGTACGGCAACACTAGACAAAAATACATGGTATGAGTTTGAATATAGAATTCAAAATTTTGGTGGTGTAGGTGCTGCAAATTTTCAATATAAAATACCAAGTAGTAATACATACAACCAACTTAGTCCTAATCATCCATTTGCAGAATGGACTAATACTAATCCTAATACTGAACCTATAACTCATACTGGATATGTTTACGGAGCAGAAGAAGAAGCTTTAGCCGGAGTTACAGTACAGCTAAAAACTCAAAATAAAAATCAAGTTGGTTTCTCATATACAACACAAGCTACTACAACAACAGATTCAAATGGTTATTACTCCTTTAACACTACTTTAGATTATAATAGCTATGACTACACTATTGATGTAGTACAACCTGCATTATCAATACCTACCCTAAGTGATGTCAGTTACTTTACTAATAAATTAATCAGTGGAGTTTACAACTCTAAAGACTACTGGAGAATGGATGTTAATAATGATGGAAAATTTAGTGTAGCAGATCTATACTTTATGTTAGCTTATATGAATGGTGTAGTTACACAGTACACTAGTAATACTCCTTCAACAAAGGTTTTTCATTATCAACAAACTCCATTTGATTGGGATCCTTTAGATACAGATACTGATGACAAATCTGAAAATTTTGGATATGGAAGTTATAGTCTATTTGATAGAAGTAATGGCGATTCTACTATATTCTACTTAATAAGAACCGGACACAGGAACTAGTTATATTTATAATAAATTAATGTTAAAATAAGATTACAATGAAAAAAACAATTACCCTCATAACCGCATTATTAATCACAGTGTTTACATATGGTCAAACTACATCACCTGATGCAACTAAGCCGTATGTAATTCTTGATTCTACTTACAATTTAGAGTCAGTTAATTCCTCAAACAATACCGTAGTTGATATTTACTACGATAACACATCAGGTAACACAGTAAAAGGTATTCAATTCTCTTTCAGCTACGATAAAGATGTGTTTGATACACCAATTATAACTTATAATAATACTTCAGGACCTGTAGGTTATATGTCTACAGATGTGGATGCAACAAACGGTATTGTGAAAGTTGTATGGGCCTATGACGGTGCTACTACTACCTTTAACCTAACTGCTGGTAATATGTTTGATGTTGAATTACCATTTAAATCTAGCTATACTAACGGTACAGTAGCTGGAATTGATTTCACAAACAATTTAACTGCTTATTATGCACAAACTGATGGTACGGATGCTACCTTAGGTGCTTCCGATAATGGCGGTAACTTCATAGAACCAGCATTTGATTATGTAGCAACTATATTAAATAGCGGAACAAATCCAGCAGAATCTATTCCTGTAATTTTACAAAAATCAGCAGATGGGAGTACTTGGGTAGATATAGCTACAGATACAACAGCAGCTGATGGAACAGCAACATTCTCAGAAAATATAGATCAAGATTACTGGCAAGTTAGATTAAAGATTGCGAGTGGTTTAGATGCAAGTACAGCATTATCAGCAGCCGATGCAAATATGATTGCTCAAATAGCAGCAGGAGTACAAACAACATCAGGGATACAATTTTATACCGGTAATTCAAACCAAGCAAACGGAGTTACAGTATCAGATTCTTATCTATTGTTTGCTAGATTAGCTCAAGGATTAAGTGCTTACACAAATAACCCAGATGTACTATTCTTTACTGAAGCTCAGTACAACACTATTAATGCTGCAACCTCAGATCAGTCTGGTACAATACCAGGACAAGAAGAATTCTTATCACCACAAATAAATGGAACTACAGCAGGTAATTTCTACTTATTAGTATTAGGTGATGCAAATGGAACAGGATTAAATTAATAAATGAAATCGTTATTAGTATTCTTACTAACATTATCAACAGTAGCTCACTCTCAGGTCAAATTTAACGTACCTGAGATTGAGGTACCTGTTAGTGATTATATTAATTTACCGGTTGTAATAGAAACTAATAGCAACGATGTAGGTAGCTTAGAATTTGCACTAAATTATGACCCTACGTACTTAGCCTTTGAAGAAATATCGGTAACAGCTAAAGCTCAACAATGGTTAACCTATACGATGGATTGGCAAGGCGAAACAGTTAGATGGGGAGGGTATGATGCTTCATTTGGTAATTATACAATAAACTCACCTACAGAACTATTCACAGTTAGGTTTAAAGTAGTAGATCAATCATGGGTAGAGATACCTATTACTATAGGGAGAAAAACCGCAGGAACTGAATTAGGTTGGGATATAGAAGTTATAAGCACAGATGGTTATGTAAATAAAAGATTAACGTCCTTTGAAGTACCACCTATAGATGGCATCTACGGAATAGCATACCCAGTCCCTACTACCGGACTTATAACATTAGAGTTAACAGTACCTGAAAACGGAGAGTATAAAGTTATAGTAACTGATTTTTTAGGTAAAAAACACGGTGTATATAGCAAGAAGTTTTTCTCAGGGTATGTATCATTTAAGGTAGATGTTAGAGAACTTGCTACCGGAATCTATTTATTACAAGTAACTAACGGTAGGTTTGTTAAGACATTTAAAATTATTAAGAATGGGTAAAAAGAAAACATTTTTTTCGGAAATTAAAAACCAAATAGTAACAGGAATTGGATTAGTAATAACAGCAGGATTTGGATTATTAATAGCTAATATGCAGTCTATATTTGAACCTAAAGAAGAAGTTCAACAGCCACCAATGATGGAACAAACAATCAGCATTCCAGAAGGAGTAAAAGATACTTTGGTAATAACTAAGACTATAAAAATAGAACCAGTTAAACCTAAAAAAGAAGAAGAAATAACATGGTAAGACTATTTTTATTTATATCGTTACTTTTAAGTTTTACAGCAAATGCTCAGTTAGGTAAGACAGAAACGGAGAATTATAAAGGTAAGTTTGAACAAGATACTGATATAGATGAAGTATCTGATTATATGTTAGATTATCAATTACCAATTCAAGTTTTAAATATTGGCTTTACACCAGAATTATATGAGTTTTATCCTGAATTAAGAGAAAATAGAGTAGGGTTAGGTGTGAGCAATATTACTTTATCGTATCTAGAATGGACTGATAGGTTTATATTTACAGAAGATAAAGAAGATATTAAACAAAGAATGGTAAAGCAACATAAAGCTTCAACTAAAGGAATATCTTCAAATGAGATTAAAGTTGTCGGTAATGTAATATTAGCAGAATACTTTACTTATGTTGAGATCTATGACTACTCAGTATCTGAAGAGGAAGAAATAACTAAAGAAGGTATAAAGATTGTTATAAAAACTATTATCGGCATGCAAGTGAGATTTGTAAATGCCGAGACTGGTTCCATACTAACAGGTTCCGGAAGTGGAGAAGCAGTTACGATAAAAAGATCTAATTTATTAGAAGGTTTGGATGAAGTTAAGTTCAATAAATCTACAATTGGAATAGCAACCAAAAAAGCTCTTGAATCAGCTTCAGCAAGAATCGTTAAAAAAATGATTAAGCGTGGCATCTTTAAAGAATAAAATACTACTATTAATATTGAACGTTATACCTATGTTTGGTTTTTCTCAAACATGGAACTATACGTTTACCGATCCCTGTACCCTTAATCAGCAAACAGTAACAAACACTATAGGACAATCTATTGCTTTAAATTACTTTGGTAATGTACAGAGCTTTACAGAAAATGATTTTACTAATGGTGTATTTGATAACTGGATTAATTCTATAACTCAAATTAATTCATCATCACCGTGTGAAAGTATTACTCAGGTAATAATTAACACAGCAAATAGTACGGTTGTAGCGACTACATTAACTGTTGTAACTAATATAATGTCCGTTATGGGCGGCAGTATGTTACCACCAGCAGAGAGTATTAACAACTCATCTAATGGAAATGATTCTGAAGAAGAAGCAGATGAGAAAAACACTATAACCAATGGAAGCAATACAAATAAAAAAAGAAGCACAAATTCTACTCAAACAGATCAAGGCAATCAAGAAGCCAAAGGAAATCAATCCTCTACTAAAACAAGCAGAGGATCTAATTCAAATACAACTGTCGGGTCTAGCAATACAGATAAATCAGCTGAAGCAGGAGAACAAAAGACTGAATCGCCTGTAGAAGATAACGAAGGAGCATCAACACAAGCTGTGGCTAACTCCTTAGCTAATGCTATAGATGGAGGAGATAACGAATCAGGAAAAAACTCAGGCAGTTTAATAGCATCAGGAGACATAGTTGTAATATCTAATAAAGATAATTCAAATGGAGAGCAATTTAGATTTGTTGGAAGTATTACACATTCTAATACAGATAATAGTAGAATAAAGGGAGCATTATTTACATATACATCAGTTACCAATGATGCTAGTGTAACGCTATATAAGTCGTGGATAAATCCAAAAAAGACTTTTAATTTAGTATTAGCTAACACAACACTAACTAATTTTAAAACAGACGTAAGCAACACCACAACAGTATTAGAATCTTTCCGATTTGGTAAGCAAAAGAAGTATACAGGAATGGCTGGAATAAACTACACTTACGGTAAGCTCGGTAAAAGGAACCTACAGAACTTATCATCAGTTGCTGGAGTACATAGAAATTTTAAAGTTAGTCCTAGAATATCAACAAGCTTTCTTATGCTTGGAGTATATTCACCTTTTACGCAGTTTTACGAAGGCAAATGGTTTAGTGCAGGATTACTAGTTGTACCGTTTAGTTCTTGGGATATTAAAATAACAAAAACATTTAAGTACAATATAAGCTTTACCGGAGTATGGCAGACATCCGGAAGTGCTTTAAATTATCAAATATTAACAGGAGGAAAAATAAACTTTTAAACTATGAAACATTTAACATTCTTACTACTAATTTTACCTACTCTTTTATTTTCACAAAATTGCTATGAAGTAGACAGAGTTGAATCAAGAGTTGAAATAAAAGATATAAGCCAGAAAAGAATTATATTTGGAATAAAACAAATGGCAGAAGAAATACTATCAGAAAAGTACGACCTATGTCTTAACGGGACCCCTATCTTTATAGAGATTACATCAATTAAAGCTCCATCTACAGGTTTTAAAATAGGTCCATGGGAAAGAAAGAAAAAAGTAACAGAAGTAAAGTTAGTCATTATAATAAGAGGAGAAGTAATAGAAGGAATCGGTACAGCAAAATCAACTGTTGAAGCAACATTCTTAGATTTAAATAATGAGAACCTTCCTTTTAGTAAAACTATATTTGCTTCAGCAGTAAAAAAGGCATTGGAAGCTACTTTGTAACTATTTATTATAAACTAAAACACCAAAGATGAGAAATCTATTAATACTATTTGTAATTTTATTTTCAACACAATCCCAAGCACAAGACGATAAACCCGGCTTATTTAAATCTATATACACAGATTTCTTAAAATACGGTACAGTATATGGAGCAGGAGATATATCCAATTCTGTTGAAGCAGAAGAACAAACATACTTCCTTAGAACAAACGCGGACGGTAGCATATACTCAATTCCAGATGTAGTTAATAATACAGAAGTATTTCCTTTTGATTATAGATACGGATTTGGAATAAGAAAATTAGCTAGATTTGATTACGAAAGAAAACCAAAAAACTTTTACGACGGTACTGAAGAGCAATTAGTTTTCGGTGCACCAACATCAGCAGTAAAAGGATTAGAGTACTTATTTCATTTTGAAAAAGAAAGATGGAGAGGACAGGACTTTACTAACTACAACTTCTTTTTAAAGCATACTGGAAAGTATCATATATTAAAAGTACAATCTAGATCAGTAGAAAAAATTAACCTTAAATTTAACTCAGCTGAACTTAGAGCTAGATTACCAATAGGTAAGAAACTTTCTATATCTGCAGGAGCAATAGCAAGAGGACATGAAAGAGCATATGGATATAATCCAATAGAGATTTGGTTAAATGAAACTACAGTAGATGAATTCGGAAATGAATTTCCAACTAACCAATGGTATCAATTAGGATATGAAAATGGATATCAAGATGTTTTTTACACACAAACAAGTACAAACCCAAATACAGGTGAAGAAGTAACCACACAGGATTGGTACTGGCTAGATGAAAATGGAACACAAGTAGCATCATCAGATTTAGACTTCAGAGAAAGGATAATGCCAGAGCTTATGAATGAATTTAATGGACTAGCTTGGGATGAATTAGATTCATGGGTCGAAGTAGCACCTATAATAGGATTAGATTTCTACCATTATAAAAGAGATTTTTGGTTCCATGGATATGCTAACTACATTTTACCTTACCATAGGTATATTAAAGGAGATGAAGAAGCATCGTACTTAAATAGAAACAATTGGGGTAAAGGTGGATTAAGACAAGATGCAGAATTAGAACAATGGTCTGACTATTCATTTGGAGCATCATTAGGTACTAAAATAGGTAAAAACTTAGGGATATTTATACAAGGTGAGTACTCTAAAATGTGGGACAGTAAGTTGTATCAAACAACATTTGGTATAAACTACTCTTTTAAATAATATAAAATGGCAAAACAAATAGGTGAGGAAACTAAAATTACTTTAGACCTCAAAACAATAGGTGTAGTTTTATTCGGTCTTGCAACTGTTATCGGTATGTGGTTTTCACTTCAAGCAGATATAGAAGAAGCAAAAGCTCTTCCAGAGCCGGAAATTCAAAGAATAGAATTTCAAATGAAAGATGAAGCTATTAGAGACGCCATCATTAACACTCAGGATGATGTAGAGGAAATAAAAGAGCAACTTAATAAAATAGATGAGAGGCTTTTTGACTTACAAAAAAGAAACTAATATGAAAAAGTTTATAGTTATAGTACTAATATTACTTACAGGTTCAATTTACGGGCAACAAATACTAACTGATGCTAACTTTGAACAAGCAGTAGAAGGAAGATCAGCTTTTCAAGATGATAATATTTCAATAGTCGTAGTAGAATTCTGGGCTTCTTTTAATGACGATAATTCTTTTGAACATTGGGATAAAATAGAAGGAGTTAAGTACTATAGATGTGACATTGCTAAATCACCAAAAGCTAAGAAGAAACATAAGGTAAGAACAATTCCACACATTATAGTATTCAAAGATGGTTTTGACGAGATACACTTTAAAGCAGGTTTAGACTTTACAATCTCAGAATCACTGGAAGATATTCAAAAAGAAATTAACGAACTATTAAACGAAAGTAAATTTTAGATTATGGCAGACGCAGTACAGTGTATTATCGCAATTAACGACGTAAAGTCCTCAGTTCAAGGTAATGATCCAAGAACTTGGATGAAAGCATGTGCAATAGAAACTTTACTAAAAGGTAAAAGTGGTAAGCATTTTAAAAATTGTTTAATAGGTAAAATAGAGTCAACTAAGGAACACATCGAAGACCCGGCAGGATACGCTGAGGAATTATATAGTAAAATAAAAAATAAATGTAGTTAATTATGAGCTGTTATACAAGAGAAGAAATAGAAGAAGCAATGAAAGCTAAAGGCTTTAAATACTTCACAGGAGGAGATTATGATGTTAACATTATAGGAATAAGAAACTCAGAGACTAAAAATAGAGTAACTAATGCCTTCGATGACTGTGTTACTATATCCTATAAAGTAGAAGGGGAGTGGAAATTCCATTGCTACAAGGCTACTACAGATCCTGGAACACATTGGGTTGAAAATGTAATGAATGATAAAGGAGTAGCAATATTAAAACCAGGTCAGTACAGAGGTTCACATAAATTAAGATTACACGCTGGTAAGTATTTAGCATTAGGTCAAAAGAAACCAGTTAAAGTATATCGAGATAATAATAGAGACAACAAATATGACCTATTAGAAGAAAATGTAGATGAAGGTATCTTTGGAATTAACATTCATAGAGCTACTGGACGTGCTGGAGGAAAGTCTACAAGAGTAGATAAATGGTCTGCAGGCTGCCAAGTTATAGCCGATAATGATGATTGGCATGAATTCTTAGATATCTGTCAAATTGCTAGAGAGCAATGGGGTAACTCTTTTACCTACACTCTTATAGAAAGTAAAGATATAGCATAAAAGTTGCCTATTAAGGATATTGTTCTTATATTATAGTTATGAAAGCAAACACATTACAAGGGTACCTACTGTTCGCAATCCTAGGAGGATTTGTAGCATGGATGGTCTGGGGCCAGCCTAAAATAGAAGTAGACGTTAAGGCCTATGAAGATAGGATTAATAAACTAGAAATGAAAGTAGATTCTCTACATACTAAAAACACCCATTTAGAATTAGAATCAGATTCATTAGCTATTAGGTTAACTAACTATACTAATAAGATAAACAATTTAAATAATAGAATCTATGTTATACAGAAAGAAACTAAAGCTAAGCTTGATGCTGTTAGTAACTATTCTACTGATGAGCTTCAACAGTTTTTCACAGACCGTTACAGACTCAACAAAGATAGTATTAACTAAACCTGTAGCTAAATTAGTAATTAAAGACATAGTAGTAGGAGATCAATTAAAGCTTAAAGTAAGGACCTTAGAAGAAATACTAAGTGAGACTAATGGTAAGCTTAAAACCCAAACACTACTTGTAACTAACTTAGAAAGTCAAATACTTAACTACAAAGGTATAGTAACTGATTTAAATTACAAGAGTTCAATACAGAAAGACTTATCTAAAGATTTAGAAGCAGCTTTAAAGAAAGCTAATAGAAGAACCAAGTTATATAAAATAGGTACAACTATAGGAGCTGTTGCTTTAGGTATACTCATAATACAGTAATATGCAAAAAATAAAGAGAAATATATTTCCAACATTTATCGCACTATCTGCCCTATCGGTTTCGATATCAGCAGCATTCTATTCAGTAAGCGGGTTAAGTAAACTATTTGCTGGAGCATCATTCGAAGTTATTATTATGGCCGGTTCATTAGAAGTAGCTAAGTTAGTAATTGCATCTCTATTGTACCAGTATTGGGATACATTAAATAAGTATCTTAGAACTTATCTAACAGTTGCTACGGTAGTATTAGTATTAATTACCAGTATGGGTATATACGGCTTTTTAAGTGCTGCTTATCAAGATACCTACAGACAGTTGACTGTAAAAGAAAACCAAACAGCATTTTTAGAACAAAAGAAACAATTTTATGAAAACGATGTTTTTAGGTATGATGAAGAACTTAAAAGAATTTCTTCTAACATTAGTACTCTTTCCAATGCTAGGTCTCAATCGATCCAAGTACGAGACACCTCGGTGGCTGGGGGCGTTAGAACAACCATCTCTACTTCAGAACTTAGGATGGCAGCAAAGCGTATTGAAGTTGAAGAGGAGAATCGAAAGAGCGTTCAAAAGAAAAGAGAAATAGTTGCCGATAGTTTACAGAAGTATCAATTGGAAATATTAGAGTTAGACAATAATACAGAAGTTGCAGGCGAGTTAGGACCATTGCAGTATCTTTCCGGATTAACAGGTACTCCTATGGATAAGATTATTAACATACTGCTATTAGTTATCATATTTGTATTTGACCCTCTAGCAATATCTCTAGTAGTAGCAGCAAATTTTGCATTTGATAAAGCAAGGCCTAAAAAGAATCTATATAATGAAGATGAAGAAGATTGGGATGAGTTTATCAAGGAGGAGACCTATGATGCTGGAGTAGACAGTAATAAAGCATTTAACGATGAGTCTGAATCCAGAATGAATATTATCGGACAGAATGGTAACGATGGCTTACACTACGGTGAAGAGGATTGGGATGAAGACCATGCACTTGATTTAGTAATGAATGATATGGTAAAAGACTTAACAGATGAAGACATTAAAGAGATTGAAGTGAAAGAACCAGAAGTAGTAGTAAGTCAAGAGACCTTAAAACAAAAAATTAAAAAAGCAGAAGCACCTTTCGTTATAAAAATACTACAAGAAAACACAAGACAGACACAAGTACTATACTCAGATGGTACAACAGCTTGGATAAGAAAAAAAGATAATGATCCAAATAAAATACTGTATATGTAGTTTGTAGTTTATAATATTTTTCGTATATTAATAATATAATTAAGAGTTTAATTTAATACGAAAAATAGTTAGTAAATGAATAAATTAGTAGAAATGTTACGTACGTCTGCACAGGCAGATAAAGCTAAAGCTTTATTATCACTAGAGTTACTCGGCAATAAAGCCGTGGGTATTGGAGATCATTCCACCGGAGATTTTTATAAGAATGCAGAGGAAGCACTTACCATGCTAGTAGATGCAGATGATAGGTTATCTGCGCTAACTACATACTTTGACAGCAAAGGTCAAATTAACGGATAAATGAGATTACCGATAATAAAGAGAATAGCTACAGACTATGATCTCGCACAAGATGATCTTTACGGAGCAGTTAAGGTATTAGAGACAATATCCCGGGCAAGAGGAGTATCCGAAGAAGAACTAGATGTTATAGGAGAGCTTATATCTAATATAGAAGGAGCAAAAATTGTAGTAGATCAGAACAGAAACTACGGTGTACCTACCAAAGACGCATTAAATACGTTTATGAAAAGAGTTATAAATTCAGTTAATTAAATAAGTTATATGAGCAGCAGAGAAATCAGTGAAGCCAAGAATCCTCCTTCGGCAAGAGAAATACTAAAAGAAGAGTATCCAATAATTCATGATGCTTACGAACAGGTAATATATGAACAGTTTGACTTATTTGCTAAGAAGCATTTAGATTACGGTATGCATAATGTTAGTGCAGGAACTAATCTAGAGACAGCAGACGAAATGGAATTTGCTATGACAGGGTTATGGTATAGAATTTCTGATAAAGTTAATAGATGGAAGAATATGATTATTTCAGGACGTAAGGCACAAAATGAAACATTACTAGATACCTTTCAAGATATAACTAACTACGGTATAATAGCTCAGTTAGTATCTAAAGGATTATGGAGAAACGATTAAGATATGTCTAAGAAACTACCAAAGATAGTTAAGGAGGTTTGGGAGAGTAAAATCAAACAATCTCCTAAAGCTAATAAACATATATCATATAGTCAACTATCTAGTTTTGCTACCTGTGAAAAACAGTGGTACTTAACTTATGTTAAGAAACTATCTCCTTACCAGCCATCCATACATGCTGTATTCGGTACTGCAATGCATGAAACGATACAGACCTGGTTAGAGGTACTATACCACGATAAGGTCAAGACAGCTAATGAAATGGATTTAGATGCTTTATTATATCAGAATTTAATTAAAGCATATAAAAGTCAGAAAGCTCAAAATGGTCACGAACACTTTACCAATCAAGATGAGTTGAACTTATTCTATATTGACGGTAAAAACATTCTTAACTTTCTTAAGAAAAAAAGAGGTGGATACTTTACTACTAAGGGAGTGTATTTAGCTGGTATAGAGACGCTCTTATACCAAGAGCTACGCCCTGGAGTTAAGTTCAAAGGGTTGATTGATCTAGTATTCTACGATGAAAGAGTTGATGAGTGGACGATCATGGACATTAAAACTTCTACATCAGGTTGGAATAAGTTTGCTAAGACAGATGATAAGAGAAAAGCACAAATACTTCTGTATAAAGAATTTTTTAGTAGACAATTCAATATACCGTTAGATAAGATAAAAGTTGAATACTTTATTCTTAAAAGAAAAGTACCTAAAGATGCTGAGTTTGCTTCTATGCAGAAGAGAGTTCAGGAATTTAGACCAGGAGACGGACCACGTAAGATGAAACAGGCTGTAGATTTAATGGAGAATTTTGTACTAAACGCAGTAGATAAAGAAGGTAAGTACGTTGATAAAGAGTATCCAACTAATCCTTCAAAGAGCGCTTGTATGTTTTGCGGTATAAAGAAGATGAGACTATGTCCTGAAGCTGTTTTTTAAAAAGGTATATATTTATATATAGATATATTAATTAAAGTTATGAGAAATAAAGACAAGAAGCTTACTTCTGTAAGACTAGACCCAAAAGAGTATCAAGATTTCCAAATGGAATGTTTAAAAGATAATTTTTCTTTCCAAAAGCTTGCCTCTCGAGCAATTTTTCTTTATCTTACTGATAAGGAATTTAAGGTTAAAATACACAAACAAAAATAGAAGTTATATGAAAGACAAGTTTCGTTATGTAGAGCAGAAGGATCGTAAAAAGATTTTACTGCTATGCGACGATATTAGAATGCATTCAGGTATTGCTAATATGGGTAAGGAAATAGTTTTAGGTAGTGCACATCACTTTAACTGGGTGAATCTAGGTGCTGCTCTTAAGCATCCTGAAGACGGTAAAGCATTCGACTTATCCCAACAGATTAATTCAGAAATAGGTATAGAAGATTCTTACGTAAGATTAATACCATCAACAGGTTACGGAACACCAAAAAGGGTCCGTGAACTTATCGCTGTAGAACAACCTGATGCTATACTAATCTTTACAGACCCACGGTACTGGACATGGCTCTTTGAAATGGAGAGAGAGATACGAAGTCAGCTACCAATCTTCTGGTTGAACATATGGGACGACTATCCAGCTCCTATGTACAATAAATCTTATTATGAATCGGTAGATGTACTGATGGCTATTTCTAAACAGACTAAGAACATAAATGAAATCGTATTAGGAAGTAAAGCTAAGAATAAGTTGATAGAGTATGTACCTCATGGTATTAATACTAAACATTTCTTTCCTTTAAAAGAAGACCATAAAGACTTTCCTAAGTTAGTAGAATTTAAAAAAGCAGTATTAAAGGACAAGGATATAGACTTTGTATTATTCTATAACTCTAGAAACATAAGGAGAAAGAGTACAGCCGATACCATACTTGCTTATAGAATATTTTGTGATAGTATAGGAAAGGAGAAAGCTAAGAAGTGTGCCTTTATTTTGCATACTGATCCTAAAGACCAACATGGTACAGACTTGAAAGCAGTAAGAGAAGCTTTTTGTGATCCAAGTTATGTTAACGTATTCTTCTCTTCTGATAAGCTACCTACAGCACAGCTTAACTTATTATACAACATGGCAGATGCTACTATACTGCTTTCGTCTAATGAAGGATGGGGATTAGGTCTTACTGAGTCGTTGATGACTTCTACTCCAATAATTGCTAATGTAACAGGAGGAATGCAAGATCAGATGAGATTTACTAAAGATGGTAAATGGGTGGACTTTACTCCTGATTTTCCTTCTAATCATAGAGGTACTATAAAAGAACATGGAGAATGGGCCTTTCCTGTATATCCTGCATCTAGGTCTATAGCAGGTTCTTTACCTACCCCGTACATATTTGACGATAAATGTACTCCAGAAGATGCAGCTTTGGCTATAGAAGAAGTATACAACCTATCCCCTGAGGAGAGAGCTTCAGTAGGTAGAAAAGGTTATGATTGGGCTACAGGAGATGAAGCTAATATGACAGCAGAGAAGATGGCTAATAGAGTAATTGAAGTTTTGGATATAGGCTTTGATAAGTTTACTCCTAGACAAGCGTTTGATTTTCATAAGATAGAAGACAGACCAGCAAATTATATTGAACATAAATTAACAGGTTATTAGAATGAAAAAACCAACAGTAGTTATAAGTTGTCCAGTTGATACCTATAGCGGATACGGAGCTAGATCAAGAGATTTTGTTAATGCTGTAATTGCTACAGAGCAGTACGATGTAAAAGTGTTAGCACAAAGATGGGGAGAAACTCGTTGGGGATACCTAAAAGATCATAAAGATGAAAGTATCACCCCTAGAGTAATACACCAGCTAACCCAACAACCAGATGTATGGATACAGATATCAGTACCTAATGAATTCCAGAAGGTAGGTAAATATAATATAGGAGTTACGGCCGGTATGGAAACAACTCTATGTGACCCTAATTGGGTTAAAGGAGCAAACAATATGGACTTACTTTTAGTATCTTCCAAACATTCAGCTGATAGTTTTAATAGAAGTAAGTATGATATTAAAGATGATAAGACAGGTAAGATAACAGACTCTATCAAGTTAACTACTAAGATGGAAGTTTTATTTGAAGGAGCAGATATATCTAAATACTTCCCAGTTAAACCTTCAACTAGTTTAACAGATATAGAACAGACATTAGATTCGATTCCTGAATCATTCTGCTTCTTAACTACCGGGCATTGGATGCAAGGTGATTATGGAGAAGATAGAAAGAATATGGGGTATACTATCAAGACGTTCCTGGAGGCATTTAAGAATAAGAACAATGCACCAGCATTAGTAATGAAATGTCATAGTATGACTACTTCGATAATGGATAGGGAAAGAATGCTTGATAAGATAGATAAGGTAAGAACTACAGTTAAAGGTAAGTTACCTAACATATACCTAATACACGGAGAGGTTTCTGATACTAGTATGAATCTACTATATAATCATAGTAAAATAAAAGCTTTCGTATCTCTTCCTAAAGGAGAAGGATTCGGTAGGCCTTTCTTAGAGTTTAGCTTAACGAATAAGCCTATTATAGCTTCAGGATGGTCAGGACATGTAGATTTTTTAGATAAGGAATATGTACGTTTTGTAACTGGAGAATTAAAACCAGTACATAAATCAGCTATAGTAAAAAATACTATTATAGAACAATCAGAATGGTTTACACCAGACGTTCTAGATACAACTAAAGCATATAAAGAAGTTTTTAAAGACTACAACAAATGGCTAGTAAAAGCTAAGAGGCAAGGACACATAAGTAGAACAGAGTATTCTTTTGATAGTATGACTAGTTTAGTTAAACAGATACTAGATAAAAATATAACTAAGCAAGTAGAATTAAAATTACCTAAATTAAAATTATTATAATATGAATAAAGATCAGTTAGTAGAAGGACCTTTTGGCAGTAATGCTTGCTATGAGCAATCTTTCATACACGAAAACAAAGAAGTAAGGACTTGGTTATGTTTTGGTAGCGGTTTTACAACTTCAACATTGATGACTAAAAATAGTCCGGCAGTTAAAGCTGCAGTAGAAACATCTCCGGAATTGTACAAAGACCTGATGTTTGAAGATAAAGACGGCAGAGTATGGTTACCAGCAACTATAACGTTACCAGAAAAAGGTATGGTGTTTATAGATGGTAATAGTAAAGACAATTGGAAATGGGCTGGAGTTAAAGCTATACCGGTAACAGCAGAAGATAAAAAAGTTGCTAAAGATCAAACTCATAAAATGGATATGAAAAACGTAAAGCATTTTGAACAGAAGGATTTTATGGAAGCAGCAGACTATATAGGAATGTTTAAATTCGCTTAGAGTATATGAAGATAAGCTATGCTATAACAGTCTGTAACGAATATAAAGAAATACAAAAGCTTATGTCTACTCTAATGTTGAATATTAGAGAAGAAGATGAAGTAGTAGTACTCTTTGATGAAAAGAACGGAACTGCAAATGTATGGGGATATCTAAGAGATTTGGAAGCGGAAGATTATATTAAGTTAGAAAGTAAACCTTTCGGTAATCACTTTGCTGATTGGAAAAACTATCTAAATAGTCTCTGTACAGGTGATTTTATATTTCAAATTGATGCTGATGAAATACCCCATGAAGTATTAATAGGGTACCTTCCTGAAATGTTAGAAAATAATCCTAACAACGAAGCCTACCTGGTTCCTAGAGTAAATACAGTAGAAGGTATAACCGATGAGCATATAAGTAAGTGGCGGTGGAATGTAGACGATAAAGGATGGGTTAACTGGCCTGATTACCAATGGCGTATTTGGAAAAATAAACCAGATATAAAGTGGATTAATAAAGTTCATGAAAAATTAGAAGGATTTAGAACTTACGCTACTCTACCTCAGGAAGAACAATTTGCATTATATCATCCAAAAGATATTAAACGACAAGTAAAACAAAATAATTATTACGATACATTGTGATTAAATTTAGAATAATATGAGCAGAGAAGGAGAAAAAATAGTAAACTTTAGACACCCTTTTGAAACTAAATGTGAAGTATTAGATAAAGGAATTATTAGTGACAGTGAATGGAAAGATCAAGCATCCTATGATAGGATATTTGAAGAAGCTTGGAAGGTGAGGTACGAATGGGAAAAGAATATTATCAGTAAAATTGTAAAAGACAATAACTGTAAGAAGCTTTTAGAATTAGGACCTGGTCCAGGAGTATTGTGTAATAAAATTGTCAAGGAGGTTCCGGAGTTAGAGTATCACCTAATAGATATCGAAGCAGCAAAGATTGCTAATCAAAAAGAGAAGTTAGGAGGTACTTTCCATGTACAAAATTTAACAAGTGACTTTGATACTACAAATTTGCCGAAGGACTTTGATATGTTTATTGCTAATGATTTTTTAGAACACATTCAAAATCCGGCAAACATTGTACTTAAAGCTAAGAGTGTACTAAAGGATGATGGATTAGCCTTCATCTCTGTACCTAACTGGAGGATGGGACATGCTTGGATATATAGAGGATTGTTTGATTGGGATAATTTTATACACTTTATGTGGCAACATGGTTTTAGATTTCTAGGATACTCTCCTTCTAATCTAGTTTGCTCCAAAGCTCCGAAGATATCATCAGAAAGTACTATGCCAGATGAAATGATAACAAGCTGGAATTGGTATATGTTATTTAAAAGAAACGATAATGAATAGTAAAATAACATTCTGTATACCTAGTAAATCAAATCTTAGGTACTTAAAGACCTGTATACCGTCAATAAGGAAGAATGCATATAGGGATGATCACGAGATTATAGTATTCGTTGACTCAGACGAAGATGGAACAGTTAAGTGGTTAGATCAGGTTAAAGATAATCTAAACTTATCCTACTATGTAAATCCAAATTTAGGTAAAGAGTTATACGGTATTGGAAGGGCTTATGATTTTTGCATTAAGAAATCTACAACAGATATTTTTATGATTTTTCATGCAGATATGATATTAGGGAAAGATGTTGATAAAATTCTATACGATAATTTAGAAAGCAAAAGAGTAGTATGTGCAACTAGAATTGAACCACCACTTCATCCAAATGCAGGAGAAAAAGTAATACAGGATTTTGGGATGTATCCAGAAGAATTTAAAGAAGAGGAGTTCAATAAGTATGTTATTGATAATGTAAAAAGCTTTGATAATAATACATCAACTGAAGGTATCTTTGCTCCTTGGATGATGTATAAAAATGAGTATGTGGAAATATTAGGAGGTCATGATCCAATACTACATTCCTGTAGAGAAGACTCAGACATATTCAATAGAATGTCCTTAGCAGGATTTAAGTTCATACAAACGTGGGAAGGATTCGTATACCATTTTACAGGAAGAGGAGCAGGAAGCTTTGATGGAGATGAAAAAAGACATGCAGAGTGGTTGCAACAGATGAATAACTCTACTAAAGATTTTATACGCAAATGGGGCAGCAGTGTTAAGCATGATCGATTAATGAAGCCTATTGTACCTCCTAAGTACGATATAGGACTCATTGTTAAAAATTGTAACTCTAATCTATTAGAAATTCTTGAGCCTTGGTGTAGTACAATCTATATTAAAGATGACATGCAAGTTATTACTATTGACTACTTTGAAAAAGAGAAAAACAATACTTTGTACGATTTAAGTGAAAGAATAAAACCTTATGATAATGAAAAAAATAATGAGGTACTAGTAAGGATTGATGCTACTTCTTTTAATCAAGATGACTTTAGTATTATTCAGCAACTCCCAGAGATTATTCAAGACAGTGGAGCAATCGGATCCTTCCAATTAAGAAATCTATTTATAGATATAGTACAAATGAATGAATATCAAAATAACTTAATAAAATTATGAAAAAAACATACTTAGTCGAATTTAGAGAAGCTAACGGAACTACATACGAATTTGAGTTTCTAACAGATGATATAGAGCTTTCTATAGAACAGTATAGTAGAAACAGACACATCGTTAAGCACCGTATACTAAACGAAGGAGCAGGAGGTAAGAAACAAATGCTATTTGGTTAAAATATCCTCCTATTTATTAGTATACTACAATAATTTTTCTTATATTATTTAAATGAAAGCAGACAAAACATTTATATTAGAAGCTGTAAAACAGGTTATATCTGAATCAGCTAAAATTAAGTTCGCCGGCCATCAATTTATGTTGAAGGTAGACGTAAACGAAGACCCTCAAAAGAAGGGACTAAAAATTCAATTCATACCTACTACTTTTGGACAACTATCTACTACCGAGCAAAACGATATTGCTATAGAGTTAGAAAAGAGATTAGAGTCAGGTCTAGATCAATATGATATGAGAGTTGAAAGAGACAGAAATTTAAAAGATAAAACAATAATCGGATTCTTTGTCTATATAGAGTACTTTGATAAGTTAGTCAGAAAAGCACTATCAGGACAGAATCCATCTAATACACCCAATGTAACAAATGACGAAATATAGTTTTCAATCTAAATTAAGTAACGAAGCAATAAGTACAACCGAAGCTAGAAGTCTAGATGAGGCAACAGAAATTTTCGCTAAAATCAAAGACTTACCTTTAGATAAATTTACAGAACTATATGAAGTCAATAAAAAACACCATTAGGGGAGTATTAAAAGCAAGATTAGATGTAAGTTATAGAATTAAAATAAAAGATCCAGACAGAGAAGTTATGAATAAAAAAATCTTCGTTGAAGTTCTTGATCAATTAAGAAAGATAGAAGATAGAAAAGATTTTCTAGCTGAAGAAATAGGAATGGATATGACTCATTATGAAGACCAGTTCTTCGCTGTTATAGATAACCTATTCAAATTAGCATTCAACAAATCACAATTAGCCTTAATACAGATGTACATCTACAAACTAGTTCCAGATAAGGACTGGGATGGAATGATAACAATTGAAGAGAACAAAAAAGAGAAAGACGTTCCATTCAAATCACCTGATGATGTTTGGGATGTTATAAAAAAGTTTGAGAAATAGTTGCTATAACAGTTATTATTTCGTATATTAAGGTATTATTAATATTAAAGGTTATATATGAATTTAAAAATGATTAGTTGTCCTAAATGTGGCGACGATTTCCCAGAACTTAGAAAAACGAAATACGGATATAATTTCTGTGTGAACTGTTCAACTGTAGAACCTCTAGTTGGTATAACAACCGTAGAGGGAGAAGGAGACCATACTTATAATGGTCTAATAATAATGGACCAGAGCAGAGCAAAAGCTATTGCTGAAAAAGAAGCTGAGCTAACAGGTAAGAAAGTCCATATTGAGATGTTAGATTTCGATAAAGATGAACATGCCGTTAACCAGTCTATTAAAGAAGAGGTTACTAAATCGTTAGAAGAAGAACTATAGATGGGTCGCCCAGCAAAGATACTTAAGAAAGAAGACGTACTAAGAGCTATAAAGAATACTAGGTCTAATCGAGCAGCAGCTAGATACCTACACGTTTCTTTTACTCATTACAAAAAATATGCTAAGACATATAGTGATGAGGATTCCGGCTCTAGTTTATATGAGCTTCATAAGAATCAAGCTGGTAAAGGCATTCCTAAATTCTTATCTAACGGTGGTAAAGAACCTCCAATACTGGATTTAATAGAAGGTAGAGTTCCTGTAGAGCATTTTGATCCTAAGAAGATTAAACAGAGGCTTATCTTTGAAGCTTTGATAGAGGAGAAATGCTCTTACTGTGGCTTTTCCGAGAGGAGAGTACTTGATACTAAAGTACCATTAGTACTAAACCATAAGGACGGAAATAAGAAGAATTGGAACTTAGACAATATAGAGTTCTTATGCTACAATCATGCTTTCCTCTATGCTACTTCCCCTATTACAGAAAAGCAAGTAGAAGCTATGGAGGACTATGTAGATAGAAATGTCGAAGAAGTTAATTGGGAATTAGATGAGCATCATATAGAACATCTCAAAGAGTTAGGCCTCTATCAAGAAGAAGAAAAACCCGGAGAGAAGTATATAAGTCGTCAGTAGCTATTTATAACTAAAAAATAACTATGGAGCAGCAAATTGAAGAGTACGTAAGAAACAACTATAAGACTACGTACGGTAAATGTACTAATTTGATTATAGAAATTAGAGACACATTTTTTATGGTAAAAGATAATAAAGATGGTTCACCATTAATATTAAGTAATAAGATTCTAGCAAAATGAAAAGAACAAAACAAATAATTTGGGAATACTGGATTAAGCCTTGGCATAACTTATAAGCTATGGCTAAAAAGAAACTAAATAAGTTCTCTACTTTTAAAAAGAAGAAGCCTTTAGAAAGAAGAATTGCCGATGACTTAGTAAGGAAGTCAGAACAGAATGAAAAGTTAAGAGAAAAAGATATTGGTACATCTTTTTTGGATTTATTCTAAGATAAAGTTGGTACTTACACTTATTTTTCTTATATTATAGTATATTAATAGATAAAATAAAGGTTATGACAGTATTACAAAGTTTAAACAACTTAGAAGTAAATTACATTAAGCACATGGAAAAGTACAATGGCTATAGAGATGCCGGGTACGTATGGTGGGAAAGAATTAAAGATTGTCAAAAATGGTGTAACAAAGAAAGAACATACGTACCTATGAGTGATACTCAGACATTAATGATAATGAGAAAATGGGTAAAAAAACAGAAATCTTTCGATATAGTATAGTTGTTAGTTACAATTATATTTCGTATATTATAGTATAATAATAATTAAAAAATAAAGGTTATGAAATCATTTAAAGATATTAGTTGGAAGCAACATAGATTAGGTAAAGGTCACATTCAAGGATTACTTACGTTAGATAATGGTATGGAGTTATCTGTAGTAGCAGGTGTTGGAATGTACAGTGCAGGTAAGACAGGTGTTAAAAAAGCAGTTGATAAAGTAGAAGATGTTTCTTCTTTTGAAGTAGGAGTGCTTAATGCTGATGGGAAGTTTATAGGAGATGTTAAAGGATGGCTAGGTAGAGAAGATATTAATGAATTAATCAGCAAGGTATGTTCGGAAAACTAAAATCTAACCTACTCACTTACCTCTTTAAGGATTGGGTAAAGAATGAAACTGATGTTGAAACTCTAAATATTACTCGAACTATGTTAAGGCAGAGAGTAAATTTACTAGAGGAAGGTGTAAATACCGGAAGAATAATTATTAAAGGATTTAATAGAGAATAATGGCAGAGAAAACTGGACACTTAGTTAAACTTCAGTACGATTTTAATACTGCAGGCGTATTAGAGGTATGTATGAAAGGTACTTGGCATAGAGCTACTTCAAGAGAATTTAGATCATTCGACGGTAAACGTAGAATAACTGAGCCTACTAAGACTGAGTTAGGAAATGTAATTGTTCCTATGAGAACTTTCGATTATAATGGACCTGTTTATATGTTTGGTACTAATAATGAAGTAAAGACTATAAACGAAGAGAAAATAGTTACTAGTGCGTATTGGGATGAAGCAAGAAAACAAACAGAAGAAAGAGGAGTATGAAAAAATTACATTTTGAAAATACAGATGAATTCGAGAGAGTATTCAAAGCCAAAGATGAAGAAGTTACTGATGCTATGGTGGAAGGAATTCAAGAAGCATTTAGTTTCCAGAAAAAATCAGCAGAGCTGTTCGAGATTACTTTTAAAGATATAGATTTAGTATACGATATTACTCTTCCTTCTACTCAATGGGAGATAGCTCTTGAAACTTGCCTTAATCATTATAGAGACTTAGAGCAATCAGATAAGGCCATAGATGTCTACCTACTCCAAAAAGGAATCAGACTATGGTTAAGTTAATATTCTTAGATAATGAATACTATCAACTTGTTAGGCAAATTAAAGTTGAACAAGTTAACGGTAACATGGAAGGACTTAAGGCTTGGAGAGATAGGTTGCATTGTAACCATGTCTTGAAGTACCAAGGGAACTATCTCATGGTTCGTACAATAGAAGATGCAGAAATAATTAAATAAAGTTAGGTAAAAAGTTGCCTACTTACTTATTATTTCTTATATTATAGTATAGATAATTAATTAAATAAAAGGTTATGCAAGATTTAGTACAAAGTTTTAATAAAGGTTTAGATTCTTACCTATCAAAAGATCAATTGAGAGAGTTATGTCCGGTAGCATTTAAAGATGCTCCTACTAATCCTAAAGTAACAGATAAATACTTATTTGTTAATACTGAGCAGATCATAGACGATTTAGCTTCCTTAGGTTGGAAACCAGTTTCAGCTGGTATGCGTAAAAATAGAGGTAAGGAGACTATCTTCTCTAAACATATGGTTTCATTTCAGAATCCAGATATTAAGATAAAAGGTAAAGGAGGAGATGATTCTTTTCCTCGTATTATTATGACTAACAGTCATGATGGACTTCAAGCATTTAAATTCTCAGTAGGTATATTTAGATTAGTATGTTCTAATGGACTAGTAGTAGCTGATGAGAAGTTTTCTGATTTTAAGATTAAGCATAAAGGGTACACTTTTACTGAACTGAGAGAGGTTGTAGCAAAAGCAGTAGCTGATCTTCCAGCAAAGGTAGAGGTATTAAATAAGATGAGGAATACGATTCTTACAACTGAACAGAAATCTAAGTTAGCTTTAGATGCTATGTTGGTAAGAGCTGGCATTAATCCTGACTCAGAGAAAGCTAGTAAATTCGTTTATGATCAAGAAACGATAGTTGATATACTAGAGCCTAAGAGAGATGCTGATATTGGAGATGATCTATGGAAAGTGTTTAACGTTATACAGGAAAAAATTACACAAGGAGAGTTTCATGCTGCGTTAAAAGGAGCAGAAACTAAAGTTAGGAAAGTACGAAAAATAAAATCATTCGAAAAAGATTTAGAAGTAAATAAGAAGTTATTTAAATTAGCAACAGCGTTAATATGATAGAAGTAATTAAACACACCTTAGGTATATGTGGCGAGCATTGGCATCCGAATATATGGACTGCCATTGCTTCAGCACCTATAATTGCACCAACAGCATATTATATTAAATGTAAATGTGGAGGGTGGTTTAACAAACATAATAAAGACTGTAAAACAAAATAAAGATGGAAGAATTATATTACGTACCTTCAATGAAGGTCAATTCAAAAGTAGCAGATTTAGTTATAGAAGGAAATCACATAGAGATAGCCGGAATTACTTACCAGAGATTATCTCGTAAGCCTAGAGGTAGATCTGTTAAAAGAAGGCTATTTAGTGAAAAGTCTAATACTAGAATACTAATCTATGCTTAGTAGATTATTGCAGAAGATACAATGGAAAGTTCGCAAATGGAATATTAAATTTAGTTTACTGGATATATTTCTACATGACGGCAATAGTGTATTTGGATTTAGTTTATTTGAAATCATATATAACTATACATCCTACTCTCTTCTAACATTAGAATTCAGATTACCAAATGGAGCAGATCGTAAAGTAACTCAACTAACTCATTGGGACTTCCTATTCTTAAGTAAGTACTGTTTTACAGTTTGGGAAAGATTAGATGATAGAAAAATGTGGCAAGGAGATCTAACTAAATGGGACGAGTTTAAATTAAGAATACTAAATAAACTTATTAAGTAGTTGCCTAACTAAGTTATTTTTCGTATATTATAGTATAGATAAAAAATAAAGGTTATGAAACAAATTAAAGATTTAAAAGTAGGAAGTATATTCCAGATGAAAGGATTAGATATGGACGGTAAAATTGTTCATGTTGATTGTACACTAAGAGCTTACAATGGTATGAATAAGTACGTTGTTGAATCAGATGGTATTAGTCTGTTACTTGATGGTGAGGGTACGGTAACGAAAACATACAACTAGGTTATGGCATTATGGAAAGTAAAAGATGAGATAGTGTATTCAGACGGTCCTCTTTCGATTTCAGCAGAAGAAATGTCTGGAGTATTTGTTCAGAGGCATTTTTATACTGTACCTTATACTAATGTAGGAAAAGGCGGTATAATGAAAAGAGCAGATGGAAAGCGATTTCATACTCCTTCTTGGACCGAAGTGCATCCGGAAACTACTCTTGAAGATATTATAGTAGAGAAGAAACCTTTCGAAGAGCTGTTTGTTGAACCTAAGAGCTGGAGCTTTAAATCAGCTTCTTCGGATAAAGAGTATACAGTTAAGCTTAAGAGGGACGGTAATCCTTATTGTGACTGTTGGGGGTATATGGCTCATAAGAATTGTAAACATGTTAAACAAGTTAAAAAAGAATTAGGATTATGATATTAGGATACTTAATGTTAGGGTTGGTATGGACTTGGTGGTTGGAGTGGTTTACTACTACTACCTTAGAAGGTAAATATGGACAGCCTTGGAGGTTTAATGAAAGACTATTTCATAGTTTATTATGGCCATATAGTCTAGGAACATTTTTATATGCAGCAATAGTTGAATTTAATAAAAGAAATAAAGGTAATGAGTAAAGATAGAAGATACGTAGTACAGATGGAGATGTATGTATATGCTGAGAATG
>Ga0228614_1000070_pt1 | contig 60983 bp, 64 predicted proteins | sample 15DmetaG_FD_190531 | JGI IMG/M metagenome (GOLD analysis project Ga0228614, IMG submission 190531) | Seawater microbial communities from Monterey Bay, California, United States - 15D | ecosystem: Environmental > Aquatic > Marine > Coastal | place: USA: California | collected 2016-10-13
CTCACTTATGTGAGTTCATCATTTATTCATTTATATCTTTATTAAGGACTAAAATAATTAATATTATTTTACCTCTTATCAAGATATTTTTCAATGCAGTCGGATTTCGTGAAAGAATCTAAGAATTTTTATTTGACAATATATATTAATAGGTATTATATTTAATATTTATTTTTAATTACTATTTTATTATGTCAGCTAATCCATTAAAAAATGCCTCAATAAGTACTATCGAAGATTTACGTGAAGCATATCCAAATGGATTGGTTCAAGATTTGTGAGACTATATAAAGGTTTCAGATGGAGGGAAGGATATGTGTTATTTGAAGGATGGGGATAGGGTGAAACCTTTTACTGTAAATGGTGAGAGTATTTCGGAGAATATTACAGATTTGGATACCTATAATATGACTTGCGATTTTCTTGAATGGCCAAAAAAAATACTCTATACTCAGGGGGGTGAGCTTGCTACTTATAAGGATCTTATACTCGTAGAGTGATATTCTTCATCTCGTACTCAGGTTGAATTTTATAAATATGATGGAAAAAGTTTAAAATCCACGAAGAGTATTGCCCGTTTTATAGATGAAAAGGTAGTGCCTTTAAAGATTGGAGGAAAAGAGGTATTAGAAAATATTTATTATCTAAGTACTGGTTGAGGTAGGGATATTATTTCCTATAAATGAAGTCATTTATCTTTTGATCCAGAAACCAATAATATCTTTGAATATGAGGGGAGTCTCTGTCTTCTTGTTGGAGATGATAAAATTGAATTTTATAAAGATACTTGAGGTAAAAAACTGTCTTTCTGATGACATTGACTCTTTGTTGATGGTAAGATAATTCCTTTTAAATTATTTGGGAAGAATATTTCCGAGTATATAAAGGAGATTACAGATTTTTATTGTAATTTTGTTATATATAAGTGAAAACAAGTACGATGCGATGGAAAAACGGGTGAATTAGAAACCTACAATGGTAAATTGGTTTATTGAGTTGATTATGAGGGAGTTCATTTTTATAAAGATACTTGAGAAAAAGAATTAACAAATGCTTGATATGGACTTTTAGTGAATGGGAAAATACTATCTTTTACTATTTGAAGTAAGGATATATCTGAAGATATTGAAAAAATATGATATGATTTTGTTTCTTATAAATGACTTGAATTCAAATATGATTCTGAGACTGCAGAATTAAAGGATGTTGAGTTTTATAAAGAAAATATAGTAAAGTCTTATTATGGAAGTGATGTAATAGTCTTGGTATACAAAGATGTATGAGAGGAATTAGAATTTGTATGATATGGTTTGAGAATAGGTAATAAAATAGTTCCATTTACCTTGTGAGGTAAAGTTATTTCATCTGGAATTTCTGATATTAACGTTGAAAATGGTACCCTTACTTACAAGTCTTTTAAGGGTGCTATGAATAAACCTGAGGTTTCTTTTGATCCGAATACTTGAAAAATAAGCGAGTATAATTGAAAACTTTTACATTATCCATATAATGATATTAATAAAGATATAAGAAAAGTTTCGTTTTATGAGGATGTTTGAGAATATTGCGAATATAAGTGATGTTGATTTGATGATAAAGGAAAAATTAAAAATATAAAACTTTGATGAATAGATATCTCAGAATATGTTACAGATATTTCTTTTTCTTATAAATATGCAGAATATAAAGGAGAGAATATAGGTATTGATTTTAAAACGGGAGAATTATTGCTGCATAGAAATGATAATTGAGAACTAGAAGAAGATTGTGGGGATTATATAAAAGTTTATAAAGATGTTGGAAAAAAAATAGAGTTTGAGAGAAGTTTTCTGAAATGACAAAATGGTAAGATTATTCCATTTTGTGTATGAGATAAAGATATTTCTAAAGATATAAAATATATAAAGGCTGAAGGGGTTTCATATAAATGAAAAGATATTGTATATGATTCTTCAAATGGAAAACTTACTATACTTTCTTATGATTGTAATGATTTTCTAAAATGAGTAGGGGGAGGGTATTATTTTGAATCTGATGATAGACTTATAGAAGTTGAAGATAAGAATATTATAAAAGTACTTAAAAAATCAGAATCTTCTTGAGTTGTTAATGATATGAAAAATAAAGTGAAATCTATTTTTCAGAGATCAAGGAAAGAAGTGAATTAATAAGATATGATCAAGAAAGTAGAATATAACAAAATATATTTTACTTTTTTTGAGTTTTAATGTAATTATTATTAAAAACTTTGCCTTATTTTTATAAAAGTATATAATTCGTATATATTTAATAAATTATTAATAATCTATGCAAACAAAACCTTCAATATTTGAACAAAAAGAAATTAGGAAAGTATGGAATTCTGAGAAAGGAGATTGGTATTTTTCCGTTATTGATATTATTGAGGTACTTACAGAGAGTCCAAGACCAAGAAAGTATTGGAATGATTTGAAAACAAAGCTTATAACTGAATGAAGTCAGTTGTCCGCAGATATCGGACAACTGAAATTAAAAGCTTCAGATTGAAAATCATATCTTACAGATGTAGCAGATACCAAAACAATTCTCAGACTTATTCAAAGTATCCCAAGTAAAAAAGCAGAACCATTTAAATTGTGGTTAGCAAAGGTGTGAGATGAAAGAATAAATGAAATATATGATCCAGAGCTTGCAGTTGAGAGAGCAATTAGTACGTATAGAAAAAAAGGATATGATGAAGGATGGATACAACAAAGACTAAAATCAATAGATATCAGAAAAGAGCTTACCGGGGAATGGAATCAAAGAGGTATAAAAGAATGAGTTGAGTATGCTATACTAACCAATGAGATTCTGAAATGATGGTCAGATATGACAACATCAGAATATAGAGATTTAAAATGATTAAAAAAGGAATCATTAAAGGATAATATGAGTAATCTAGAGTTGGTTTTCAATATGTTAGGTGAAGTATCAAGTACAGAAATTATGAAAGAAGAAGAGAGTATTGGTTTTGAAAAAGTGAAGGAAGCAAGTGAGAAATGATGAAAGGTTGCTGGAGTTGCAAGAAAACAACTTGAAAAAGTAACAAAAAAGAGCATAATTGGGGAGAAAGCTTTATGAAAAGATGCAAAATCTTTGAAAGAGAAAAGTTAATACATTTTAAACAATACATCTATGTCTAAAACCATTATATGTCCGAACTGTACTACCGAAATTGATCTTGATAAAATAGCAGATGAGAAATACTCTGAACTTTTGCGTGATCAAGAAAATAAACTGAAGATAGAACAAGAAAAGCAAAAACAACTTTTTGATAAAGAGATGGAAGAAAAAACAGTTGAGATGAGAAAAAAAGCTCAAGAATTTGCTGAGAAAAAAGCAGAAGAAGAGAGAAAAAAGGTTGAAATAGAAATGAAAGACATGTCTGAAAGATTAGAAAAAGCTGAAAAGGACTGACAAGATGCAAAAAAGAAAGAGCTAGAAGTGTTGAAAAAACAAAGAGAATTAGAGGACAAAGAAAAGAATTTTGAATTAGAGATGGAAAAGAAAATGATAGATGAAAGAAAAAATATTGAAAAGAGCCTTGAAGAAAAGATGCAAGAGAATTCAAAAAAAGAACTCGATGAAAAGATGTGAGCTATACAAGAAGAGTTTCGTAAAAAAGAAATGGAGAGTCAAAAACAACAAGAGCAAATGAAAAAAACAATTGATGACCTGAAGAGGAAATCAGAGCAGGGAAGCCAACAAATACAGTGAGATATTCAGGAAGATGATATTAAACTCGCTCTCGAACAAACCTTCCCAATTGATAATATAGCTGATGTGCCAACAGGAATTAAGTGAGCTGATCTCATACAAACAGTAAAAAATAACCTTGGACAAGATTCAGGAACCATGGTTTGGGAATCAAAAAACACCAAAGCTTGGCAGGATGCTTGGGTGATGAAACTCAAAGAAGACAAACTCAAAGTAAATGGAAATATAGCAATTTTGGTAACTACAGTATTACCAAAAGATATAAAGAATTTTTGAATGTTTGATGATGTGATGGTATGTAATCCAGATTTTGCTATACCGGTAGCACATATACTTAGAGATAAACTCTTGTCTATTTCAAAAGTAGAAAAATCACTCGAATGAAAAGATGCAAAAATGGAAATGCTCTACAGATACCTGGGAAGTGAAGAGTTTTCTTCAAAAATGGGGATGATGGTAGATGTATTTTCGAATCTTAAGTCTGGAATTGATATGGAGAGAAGATCTATGGAAAAGAACTGGAAAAAAAGAGAAAAGGATATCGAAAGAGCTACATTCGCTGTTACTGGAATGTATGGAGAGCTTGAGTCACTGATGTGACAGGCACTTCCAGGAAGTCAGCACCTTGAGCTCGGGAGCGGTTTAGAAGATGAGGAAGATATTATATAATTTTTTACTATGAATATAATCAATTTAGATGGAGGAGATTACCATATGCATTCGGTTACTTTTTCTGATGGCTTGGCAACTATTGATGATATAGTAAAGTTTGCATGAGATATATGACTGAAAGAAATTGCTATAACTGATCATAGCCAGGCTGCTTTAGATGTATTTAGGGAACAAGGGATATATTATACTTCTTGAGTAAGAAGAATATCTACTAGGTGGGAGAATGTATGGAATGATGTCAATGTAATATTTTGAATAGAATGAGATTTATTGGATGAGGATGGAAATATCTGTTCTGATATTCAATGAATCGAATCAGATTTTCTCATTTTATCAGCTCATAAAGAAATATATAAATGAGATCCTTCAACTATTACAGACGCTACTATAAAAGCTATTAAAAAATATTATAAGAAGATAAAATTTATCTGACATCCATGTAGTAAAACAGATTTTTGAGAATACTATGATATAGAAAAATTAGTAGCAGTGGCGAATGAATATAATGTTCCCTTAGAATATAATGCAAAGAATATATTCAGGGATAGGACAAATTTAGAGAAACTAGACTATCTTTTAAAAAATACTAATCAGATATATTTGAATAGTGATGCTCATACGTTGCATGAGTTAAAGGATGCGAGACCTTTTGCAATAAAATATCTAAAAAAAAATTGATATATTAAATAAACGATATGAAAATAATTCGATCAAACAGAAGAACGTTAGCTCTTCAAGTAAAAAATGGTGAACTCATTGTGAGAGTACCTCTTTTTACTTTTCGTAGTACGATCGATAATTTTGTAAAAAAACATAAAAGTTGGATCGAAAAGAAATTAGAGCAAAGTAAAAAGAGTCCTATATTGTCAGTGGAAGAAATCAAGAAATTAAAAAAAGAAGCAAAAGAATATATTTTTCATAGAACTTCAGAATTGGCTTCGGAGTATGGAATAGAGTATAATAATATTCGAATTACTAGTGCGAGGACGAGATGGGGAAGTTGCAGTAGTAAGAAAAATTTAAGTTTTTCATATAGATTGATACAGGTTCCTCTTGATGTAATTGATTATGTAATTATTCATGAGTTAGCACATTTGAAACATATGAATCATTCGAAACAATTTTGGAATCATGTTGGGAGTATGATGGATGATTATAAAGAAAAAGAGGAGTGGTTAAAAAAGAATGGAGGAAGTATAGGGTAGGGGGATTATATATTTTTAAAACTTTCTATTTCTCACTTCCCAGTCATAATCATATAAAGGTGGTAGGGTGTTTTGAGTACTCATAAACCAATTTGGTAGAGAATATCAGCAGTTGCGAATATTGAATTTGCTGTTCAGAGAGCAAAACCGAGTATGTGTTCATGGATATTCTGTGGGTCTTTTGCTTTTTTAATGAGTTCAGCAGGGAGGTATTTTTCTATTTCTTTTTTGAATTCATTTATATCTACTTCTTTTTCGATATCTTCCTTGAGAGTTTTTATCTCTATTTTACTTGAGTTTTCTATGACTTCAAGAGCTCACTTGAGAGTGAAGAAGAGTTCTTGTAACTTTTTTTCTTCTAGTCATTTGAGTGTTTCGTCCCCAGAACTTTGGATTTCATTTTTGAGATCCTTGAGTCATTTTGATATATCAGATTCAAGTAACTTTTTGGTTTTTTGTTTATCAAGTCAAAATTTAAACGCAATATCATTTGCGAGTTCCTCTAGGAGCTTTTTTTTATCGAGTACTCATGGATTTATTCTATTTTTTTCTATATTCATTTTGATTATTTAAGATCTAATTTTTCTATTTCTTCTTTTGCAAGTTTTGAAAACTCATCAATGGTTCAGAATTCAATAGTTTTTTTGAAATACATGAGTGCTACCTCTGGTCTTTCTTTTTGTATTTGTAGTTTTCATATTATCAAGTGTATCATTGGATTTTCAGGGTTGAGTTCTAGTGCTTTTTTAAGGTTTTTTTCTGCTATTTCTCTACTTCATTCTATATTCTCTTCTTTTAGTTGTATCCATCATAGGTATCCATAAAGTATATCTCCATTTTCTACTATTATTTCTCCAGCAGGATTTTTGTTCGTATGCTTGTCTAATGCAAACTCAACGATTTCTTTTGCATCTTCTATTTTTTTATTGGTTATATGGTGATAGAGGGCTAGGTCTATGTCTTCTATACCAATACTTTTATCTTCCATTATCATATCCTTAAATGCTTTTAGCATTTTATCTGTTTCTCATACTTTATTGTAATTATATATGATTCTTCTTCTAGCATCGATTGAATCGGTATATCATATTTCGATAGAGTTTTTTAGGTGTAGAGAACTTAAAACATAGTCGTGTAGCTTTCCATATATAACTCATAGAAGATAGCTGATTTCAGGGTCTTTATTATCAACTTCATTGTATTTTAATAGGTACTCTTTTGTTTTTGCATACTCTCAGAGTTCAAAGTAACTTTTAGCAACTATTTTTATTATAGGTTTGTAGTCCATTTTTTGTTCTAGTATTTCTTTTCCAGTATTGATAGCAATAGGGTATGCTCCATTTGAAAAGAATGCTCAGGTTATCAATGCATTTTGATAGAGAGTATCATCGAGCTTAAAGTTTTGATAGTTTGTAAAAGATGTTTGAATGTTTTTTAATTCTTGTAGCGTGATTTCCTCTTCTTTTTCTAGAGTGTTTTTGAAATAGTCTGAGAAGTTTTGCTTACATGTTGTAGTATCTCATATACATAAAAGACTATTTATATGGTAAAACTTTTCTTCTTCGGTGAGTGGAAAAGTCATTATTTCTTTTTTAAGATCTTCTATATTTTTTGGGGTAAGGATATTCACTTTTGATGCTATAAGTGCCTGTATTGCTAGGCTCTTATCAAGATTTTTGTATTCCTTTATTCTTTCATAATATCTATAAGCGTTTTGGAATTTTTTAAGTGCAAAATATATATGTCATATCTGCTGTATGATGTTTTCATCATCAGGTATTTCTTTTAAGATAGATAGGTATTTTGGAAGGGCACTTACATATTCCTTATTATCAAGGTATGCTTCTCATATCCTGATGGCTGACTTTAGAGCATATTTTTTTCTCAACCTTTCTATTTTTTGTCTTACCATTTCTTTATTTATGTCTTTTGGTGGTTCTTCTATGAGAGGTATTTCTTTTTCAATTTTAGTTTCCTTTATCGCTCCTGTGTTTTCTTTGATGTTTGTTTTATTTTCTATTTTTTCTTTTTTTATTTTCAGTAATAAATCATCTTTTTTATAATAAAAGGCTCACAGTGGTATAGCTATTATAGTAATTATAATAATGAGTTTTTTCATTTGGAGTTTCTTTTTTAAAAAATTATTTTCTTAATTCTATTTTATTCTTATATTTTGTAAAGACAATGTGGGGAAATTTATTTTTATAATAGAGAGTGTTGAATGTTTAAGAAAATAGCATCAAATACTATAGCGCAAGTTTTATCAAAAGTTTTGACAGCTATCATCTCTATTTTTCTTATTAGTATTTTGACGAACTATTTTAGTGTTGAGATGTATGGGTTGTATTCAAAAATATATAATTATATTTGAATCTTTGTTTTTCTTGCTGATTTATGACTGTATGCTATCGCGATAAGAGAAATTACCGCGAATAAGTTAGATTCTGCAAAGATTGTATGAAATATTATGACATTGAGACTGATATTGGGTATATTTATACTCTTTTTCGCTGTTTTTATTGCGTATTTTATTCCTGGATACAATTCATCATTGGCTCTTATTTCTATCGCTATTGCATCTGCATTTACTATTTTTCAGCTTTTGAACTCTTCAATATTAGCTCTTATGCAGGCAAATATGAAAATTGAGTTTGGGGCTTTTTCTATTGTTCTTTCAAAACTTTTAAATTTAGGGCTTATAACACTTATTGCTTATTTTCTTTTTGAATGAAAGGGGCAGAGTATAGATAGTGAGTTTTATTATACACCTTTTATTGCTATTATGTTGGTAGGTGTCATTGCTGTTATTTTTAATACTTGGCTAAATTTTTGGTATGCAAGGAAGATAGTAAAATTTGGATTTGATTATGATTGGGAATACATAAAACATATTTTTAAGATATCACTTCCATATGGGATAGCATTATTTTTATCTATTGTATATTTCAAGGTTGATATTATTTTATTATCTGTTATTGAATGACCAGAGTATTGAGATCTAAGTATCGCACTCTATTCGTTACCTATGAAAATAATAGAAGTACTTATGGTCGTTTGAGGTTTTTACATGACATCACTTCTTCCTTCTCTTACAAATTTCTTTAAGAAAAAAGATGAGGGAGCTGGTGATCACTTAATCTCTATTTCTTTTAAATTTTTATTTTCTTCTGCTCTCTTAATTTTTGTCCTTTGAGTCTTATTTCGAGAATATATGATACGAATCATTGCTAATGATGATTACCTAAACACAACTCATATGTTTAACTCTTCTGATGCATTTTTTATAGTGTTAAGTGTTATTGTTTTTTACTTTATTTCTTTAGTTTTTATTTATTCACTGGTTGCTTCAAATAATCAAGGAAAACTTCTAAAGATTAATATTGTTGTTACGATTTTTAATATTATTTGAAATATTATTCTGATTCCGAAATATAGTTTTATTTGAGCTGGAATCATTACATTGTTGAGTCAGGTGTTACTTATGATTTTATGATATTTTTATACAAAAAAATTAATACATTTTCATTTGCCTTTTGTATTTGTTTTGAAAAATGTAGTATTTTGAATAGTTATATATTTTATTTGATATTATACTTTATCTTACTTGTCTCTTTGACTGTATGGTGACTTTATAGTTTATGGGTGATTATTATTTGGTATATACGCACTGTTTTTATATATTATTCTTAGGCCTTATTTAAAGACAAATAAGAGTTTATAGAATATGTTTTATTATAAAATACTCTATTGAAATGTCTCTATGTTTTTCTTGTATATAGAAGCAATCTTGTTATAATTTATCCTGTACTACTAGGGGTTTCTTTTATTTTCTTATTTTTATGATTATGAGCGAAGCACTATTATTTCAGTTAATTGGTTCGATATATTTTGTAGTTGGTTTCTGAATTCTATTGAATAAGGGCTTTTACAACAAGATATTTAAACACATTTCTGACTCTCCAATTTTTCTCTATTTCGGAGGAATTACTTCTTTTACTATCGGTTTTATCCTGGTATCTTTTTATAATACTTGGTCTTTAGAAATACCTGTTATTCTTACTATATTCTGATGGGCAGCACTTCTCAAGTGAATTTGAATTATTGTTTTTCCTGATAGCTTTACGAAGCTCACAGGAAAAATGCTTGGATGTCCAAAGTTACTTCCCGTGTTATGAGTGATAACAGTTCTAATATGAATAGCACTCTCATATATCTGATCTTTTATTGTTGCTATGTAATTCTATTATGAAGAAATCAAAAAGATATCTAAAATTGTTCATTTTTAGATATCTTTTCTGTGAATATAATGAGGTATATGTAAAGAGATATTTTACAAGATTTCTTTTCATTTTAATAGAAGTTATTATTATATTCGTAATATTAATGTATAAATTATTTTTTTATGAAAAAAGGGAACATAGGTTTTACACTCGTTGAATTAATAGTAGTAATTACAATACTTGCTATACTTGGAACTATAGCTTTTATTAGTCTTCAATGACATAGTAGAAATGCAAGAGATTCAGTAAGAGTAAGTGATATGGCAACTATTCATAAATGAATTTGAGTATTATTAGTGAGATGAGGAATTATACCAACTCCTGATGATAGATTAGAGGTTCATTCAAGTTGAACCCTTATTTGATATCAATGAGATGCATGAAAAAATGTGCTATCATCGATAGGGATGATAGCAAGATGAGGGAAAGATCCAGTGGATGATACATATTATAGTTATATGACAAACAAGAACCTTACTTCATATCAACTTTTATGATATTTAGAATGATGAAGTGAAATTGGTCTGAATGTTTTGAATCAAGCAAAAGCAGTTGAGTATGATACAAAATTTAAGAAAGTAGAGTGAGACTCACTGTGAATATTGACCCAATGAACTACTGAAATACCAATTCATAGAGTTGATACTCTTATCTCTGCTTGATCAATTGATGTTAAAAATACTACTGATACGTATGTAGCAAACTTTGATGATACAGTGAATGTATCGGGTACGTGAGCAAGTATAAATACTATATCTAATGTTTTGAGGACAGGGTGAATTAAAAATATAAGTTGTAAGTATATTAAACTTTTGGACCCAGATACAACTGATTGAGTATATGCCATAAATCCAACGGGATGAAGGAGTACTGAGTTTGATGCATACTGTGACATGACAACGGATGGATGATGATGGACTCTGATTGGAAGGTGAAGAGAATGATGGGATTGGAATAATGAAGGGAAGGGTGAGTCTGATATTTATACTAATATAAGTACAAGCTGATCATTCATTCCAGCATACTATTCATCTTCTCGTGTTGATGATATCATATGAGTTGATGTTAAGGACTTGAATGATGGCGTACGATTAAGAAGGGTAGTAGACCTTACAGGTTCATCTTGGCAAGAAGTGAGGTGGAAGTTTTCTGCTCAATGAGGTTGGAGCTGGTTATTTGATAATAGTTTTACTCTCTCTGATGTTATTGTTGATGGAAATAGTGTATGAGCATCTGACACAAGAGATAATATTGCTATGGTAGCAAATGGAAACTTAAGAGTATTTACTTGGGCTTATTCTGGCCATAATCTCCAAGAGGGATTTTCATATGGCGTATGAGTAAGGGATGGAACTAATACTTCTTCTAGTTTTCTCTGGGAGTATGCAGATGAAGATAATGCAATTCCTTATACTGAAGTTTATGTTAGGGATTAAGAATTAGATGAAAAAATAACTTATAGAAAAATAGAGAAAATTTTAATTTTCTCTATTTTTTATTGAATAGGGAAAAGATCCTTAGTTCAAATGATCTTCCAATTTGAATCTTCCTTTTGAAGTAAATCAAACGTTCATTGAAAGTGGAGGAGTCAGTAGGTGGTATATATCTTTTGATACTCTGATGCTGTTATTTCATTACTGAGTACTTCATTTCTCTTATCAAGAATGATATCGAACAATTTCTCATTACTAAAATTCTCGGTAAGAATATTTTGGACTCATTCAGACTTTATTATAAAATTTAGAATAGCTTTATTGATATACCTAAGAATTTCTAATTGTTTTTCATTCAAACTTGTAAGTACCTTTATAATTTCTTTATTAGCATCTATAATAGTAGAGTTTCATAAAATATTGCTATTGTCTTCATTTGATCATGTGAGGGTTGATGCTTCATAAAATTCAATAATTTGATCTAAATTAAGATCCACATTGAAATCAAGGTCATTTACAAGTCAAAGAAAATCTTCATTCTTTTGGTTGACTACACCGTAGAGTTTTGAGAGGTTTTCATACAGATCTTTATTAAATTCTACTCATAGAGCTTGGTTAAATTTTTCATGATTTTCTTCACTTCCTGGTTTTACTCCTTCAAAGAAATATACATATCACCCTTCTTTTTTTCTTAGAATATTTTCTTGAATAGTGTCATAAAAATCTTGTGTACCTATATGGCTCATCGCTTGAAAGACAACAATTTTATCTCAATTGCTAATGGTTATTTCTGGCATCGGAGCTGGTTTTATACTGTTATTGTAATATGAGAAAAATCAAAGAATAAATACAATACTTACAATTACAATACCAGCTTTGTATAAGAATAAATCGAAAAAATCCCAAAAAGGAAGTTCTTCTTTTTTTCTTATTTTTCTCCAGATAAAATGAAAGAAATAAAAGATAAGGGAATAAACACTAATAGATAGAATAAATTCTAATATTCCTACTATTCCACTGATATAAAAAATTCCTATAAGAAAAATAGTGAAAAGAGTACTTGTTATTATTTGCTTTTTATTCATATATTTTTTATGTTTTAGATATACTTTTCTGAAATATTACATATTTTTTTGCTTTTATGAAATTATTTTTTATAATTTATCTAAATTTTATTCTCTAAACATTTGGTTTCTATGAAGGTATTTTTTAGAATCTTATTACTTATCTCTTTTCTTTTTACAAGCTTTCAAGTATCACACGCTTGATTGAGTGATTTTTTCGAAGAGTCTCAGCCTCAAGTACATTATTGTAAAGATGGCAAAGGTACCGACTGTGGTTTAAAAGAGGGTATTCAAGCTTTAGACGGTAGTATAGAAGATATTATTACTGATAGGTCGTTTTCGGTTTATGCTCAAGATATAGTAGAATTTTTACTTTGATTTATTTACCTTGTTGCGATTGCTTTCATCATATATGCTTGATTTAATCTTATTACTGGTGCTGGTGATGAAGAAAAAGCAAAGAAATCAAAAGGAATGATTGTTTATGTTGTTATTTGAATTCTTATTATATTTTTAGCTGGTCCAATAGCAGACTTTATTTTAAATATATTAAATTCTACTTCCTAAAATTATTTCATTACAAATAGAGTTGACTTTATTGGAAAGTCAACTCTATTTTTTTGTCATATATAAGTGATTTATGATATACTATTGATGTAATATTATTATCTTAATTATGCGTATATATGTCTACGGAAAATATAATAAATAAAAAAAAGGGAAGGTGAACTTACTTTGGAAGTATTACTTTTCTTCTTATTGTAGTTGCATCTACGGTTAGTCTTCATTTCTATAATAATCATTTAATGGCAAATGCCACAGAGTTACAAGATAAGATTACTCAAGTTAATACGAACATTAGTGAGTTATCAAAAGATAAGAGTTTAGAGATTTTTGCTCTTATTAATGCAAATAAAAAAACACTTGATATTATGCAATCCAGATCAAAGGTTACCACTTATATTAAACATATGAGGAGTATCTCTGGTTTATATGATATAGAGTTTAGAGGGTTTGAGGTTTCGGGTTCCCAAATTAGTACAAATGCTTTTGTAAGGTCTGATGATAATGGAATTGCGTATAAGAAACTGGTGAAATTTATTGAGAACTATAGAAACAACGAAAATTCTTTATTTGAATTATCATTTATTAATAGGGTGTTGGGGTATGATGATATGAAACTTGGTATTAGTTTCAAAATAAAAGATTAAGAACTTTTACCTTTCTTCCATTCGTATGAAGGGAAGTACCCTGAAAGGGGGATGGGTTATTTAATATTATTTCCTATATAACAATTATGTGAACAATAAAAAAAGACAATACATTCATTTCTTATTTAATTATTTTAGCTTCTCTTTTTATACTGGTACTTTTTACGAGAGGAGAATATGAAAAATTACAGTCGAATCTAGATATTCGTGATAGTCATTTGGCTACTGTTTCAGAGAAAAAAGAAGAATTGAATAGGTTAAATCAAATAAAAGCAAATATTAAGAGTGACGATACAGAGTATAAAAAATATTTGGCGAGTATAAAAGAGGATGAATTGATAGACTATCTCTATACCTTTATTGAATCTTTAAATTCCGAGAAGGGTATTGTTAATATTAAAAATATTAATATATCTGAGCCAAAGAAGAATGAGCTTGGTTTTACTCAAACAGATATTGCTATTCAGATTATTGTATCAAATGAATCAACTATGAATAGATTTCTTGATTTCTTGACTTCACCAAGTTCTCAATACAACTTTTTTCTAGATAGCTTTTCATATCCTAATGATGGGAGAAAATGAGCATTTAGCGTAAATATACCTTTAAAGATTTTTTATAAATAAAACTGTTTTATGGACACACCAATGGAGGAGACTCTTGAGTCTTCAAATAAGCAAGATACTATGAATAAACCGATTATTTTTTCTAAAAAAGTAAGCCTTACTGATAAATATAACTTTTATGAATATTTAGCGGTTATGTTAGATGGAGGAGTTTCAATCGAAGAGACTCTCAGTTCAGTTTCTTCAAAGATAACGAGTCCTTATTTTAAGGAAAAAATTAATGAATTGAAAGTATATATTTCTTCTTGAGACTCTGTTTCAAAATCTATGAAAAAGATTCCACAGATATTTCCTTCAGGTGAGGTTTCTATTGTAGAGGCTGGAGAAGCAACCGGGATGCTTTCAGAATCTTTGTTAAAGTTAAGCGATGAATTAAAAAAAGTACATGAGTTGAGAAATAAGATTAAGTGAGCTCTTACCTATCCTTTGATTATATTCCTCTTTCTATTTCTCGCAGTCTTACTGGTTCTTACCTATGTGATTCCTGCGATTAAACCTCTTTTTGAAACTTCACAAGTGGAATTACCAACGGCGACAAAGGCTCTTATGTTTGTTTCTGATTTTGTGAGTAGTAATTTTCTTTTACTTATTTTGATAATTTTTTCTGTATTTGTATTATTTGTTTGATATAAAAATACGAAGACAGGGAAAATACAAATTGAGCAGTTTATATTTTGATTTCCTTTAGTCGGAAAAGTATATAAGAACTATGTTCTTTCAAGTATCTCTTGAACTTTTTGAAGTTTAATCGGCTCTGGGGTAAGTGTTATTAAAACTTTAAACTTAGTTGGAAAAGCGAGTAATAGTCATATTTATGAATGATTATTTGATGAAATTTCTCTTTTAGTTTCAAGATGAAGTAAGATCGTAGATGCTATGAAGGAAGTAGATCCAAATGGTATATATTTTCCAGCCTCATTTCTTCAGATGTTATCTGTATGAGAGAGAACGGCTTCGTTAGAAAAAATAAATAAAAAGATCAGTATTGGATACGAGAAAGAAGTAGACTATTCTCTTGCTAATCTTTCTAAATGGATTGAACCAGTTGCTATTCTTATAGCTTGAGTATTTGTCCTCTGGTTTGCTTTCGCTATCTTTTGAGCTATACTAAAAGTTACGCAGGTGGTAGGGTAGGAATAATGATAGATTCTTAAAGTATTATGATGTGAAGGGAGGAGTTGTGAAATTTTGAAGTACATAAAAATGAACACCAGAATATTTCTGATCAAAATCAGGAGTATTTTATTGATTATGAAAAAAAACAATGTTTAATGAATCAAGAATCTTTTGATCACTCAGAAGATATTCTGGAGCTTCTTCAAATGGAAAAATTTTTTGAATGAACAATAGATATTTTTGACTGAGAGAAAATCAAAACAAGAGAACAGCATGAACTAGAAATACGACTTCAACAATACACTCAGCATATAGAGTATGCAATTCAATGAGACAGAATGTTTGATGGAATTGATGATACTACATCTAAAGAAAATGAGGAAAAATTTTATAAGGAATTACTGAATGATAATTATCTGAATATAAAAGAAAAAAATCCAATACTTTATCGTAATATGATTGATTATTTACAATCCAGAAATTACTTTGAAGGGAATGACATAGTAGTAGATAATTTTGAGAATCAGGTAGTGCAAATGTTACAAAGTTTGTTTAATAATTTATGACATAGTCTCAATTATAGAATTGATTCATATGAAGAAATAATAGAGTTTCTTATCAGAGAGAAGGAAAGTATATCAGAGGATCTTTCAAAATATGAGAGCGCCTATGAAAAAAATGAAACATATTTATATATACAAAATCAGAAAATAAAATATACAAAACTATCACTTCAATATAAAGAGGGAAACCAAAGCATAGATGCATCTTGGAACATCTCAATGCAGAGGCTTTTTGAATATTTAGAATCAGATTACAGAGAGAGCCTATATGGATGAGAGCCTTTTGATGTCAATATGGTACAATGACTCGTGGGTATGCTAGAAAAAGGAAGAAAGGTTTTTTCTTCAGGCATTGAGTTTGACGTATCATGAATCTGAGAGTTTGGTTGAGAATTCTTTCATTTTACGAGATGATTTTGATATATGGTAGTAAGGTTTGTAGGAGATATGTTGAAGACTTTGAATCATCAGGTTTTCTTTGATCCGAGTACTCAAAGAGAATGATTCGTAGAATCTTCAGTTTATAATAATATAAAGAATCCGTATGAATACTATTATACTCCTCAATGAATTGCTTGAGTTGCGAATATTCTTGTAACGGTTGTCTGAGACATGATTATTGATTTATGAGTTTGAGCAACCTCTCTTCTTCTCAAACCAGATGATTTTATACACGATATCAAGAAATTACCCATTATGGTAAAAGAACTAAATAGAATCGGTATAGAAAAACTTTGGGATCAATATATGGCTTTTTATTGAGATAAACCAAAAGAATGATTTGCAAATAGCTTTTACTACTTTATCTATCTTACTTGAGTTTGGACGGTAGCCAAACATGTACCAAATATTCCGAATGTATTTACTAAATGAACCGAGTGGATGGGGAAATGATCTGGTATTATTGTGTCAAAAAATATCTCAAGAGTGAAGAGGAGAGAGTTGAAGAAGGTTGAAAAGCAAGTGGAAGACCTTAAAATAAAACAAGAAGATTTAAAAAGGCAGGAAGTAAGATTATGAATACAAAAACAAAATCTTGATAAACAACAAGCAGAAATTGCACGAGCTTGAGAAGAGAATATGAAATATCAAAAACTTTATCAAGAATCTAGGCAAGCAAATAAAGAATCTCTTCTTGAGGCCAGTCTTCGAGAGGATGCTCCTGATTATAGAACTATAGATTATAAAATACATTTTTTTTATAAGAGAAAACAAGAGAAAAGAAATGAAGCGACTTGAGAGAGTAAAATATGGAATTCTGAATATCATCATATGAAAAATGATTTTTTTAAGGAATTTGTTAAGAAGTATTTTGACGCAGATATGAAATCAGAATACCTTTCTTATATGTCTCAAAAATCTATACGAGATATCCCAGACACTATACTTGCTGGATTGCGTAGATGAATCAAAAATAACAGTATTCCTATAAAACAAATGCATGAATATATAGGTAGTATGAAATTTAATTATGATTTTTTTCATTTCATAAGACGAGAATGAACCGATGTAATGAAGAAAAAGATGAACTCTTACATATTATCTTTTCAAGATGATATGAAGTTTATAGAATCTTTTCATAAGAAGCATTTTATAACGGGCAATGTGGATAAAACAGTAAAAATAAAGTCAGATTATTCATTTGAGAATCCAAACGTAACAGTTCAGGATCTCCATCATTACTTTCGTGAGAACCCTTGACACCTTTATAAATGAATAAAGTATGATGCTGATCTAGCTAAAACTAATTATATAAAGAAAGAGAAGAAATATAATGAAGATGTGACACTCTATCTAAAGCAGCAAAAAGAGCATAAACAAAATAATTTTGATAATACAAGACAAATGGACTTACTAGATTCTAAACAAAAGAAACTTGAACATGAGATAAGTATTCAACTGCAACATATAGCTCAGAAAGAAAAATTATATCAAAATAGAGTTAAAACCTTTTTTCTTACCATAGAATCTAAAATGAGAGATACCAAAGATACTGTATATAAAATTGATTCTGCAGTAAAAAAAGATGAAAAAATTGACAATAACTAATTATATTGTTATAATATAATCATGATTTTAAATTTCAACTATGAAAACTATTAGAAAACATCATAATGAAACGCAGAGTATTTTATATCCCTTGAATAAGATACTTCTTAATAGTGAGAGTATTTTTAATAAGGAGATATTTCGTATTATCAATATGGATAAACCGAAGAGCTATAGTGTGATAGAAAAGAAGAGGGAAGAATTATTGAAAAAAGGTTTAGAGGGTTGAAATGATTACCTGACTTATAAATATACTTCATCAGGAAATATATGATTAATGTTTGCATCTATAGAGGAGTGAGATATGGAAATGGTAGAGTATCTTCTCAAGAAGTGAATAGATATTAATACTCAGATAGAGGGTATGTGTTTTGCTACTTACCTTTATAGAGCACTTGCAAGTAATCATTTTGATATATTTAAATATTTAATAGACCATTGAGCTATTATTGATGGGGGTGACCGTATACTACACCATAGTATTATAAAACAAGCAGATAATAATAATTTTACATTATATTTAATAGAGAAGTATCAAGAGTTCAGTTTAGATATAAATAAAAAGGTTGAAGGAATGACCCCTCTTTTTTATGCTATTACAGATAAAAGAAGTGAAATTCTGAAAAAATTATTAGAAACAGGAAGAACAGATTTTTTAGAAAAATCCGATGAATATATTCATCAAGCAAAATATTGTTCTGCTACCGAGCTAGTGAAGATTTTAGAAGGATATAAGAAAAAGAATATTGAAAAATAATTGTTATTGGTTTGCCTTTGCTATCTTTTGAGTTATACTAAAAGTTACGTAAGTGGTAGGGTAGGAATAAACAAAAAAACTAGAATCAAAAGACGAAAATTCTTTTGATTTTTTTGTGTTTGTAAGTAATGTTTTTGTATATTAAAAATCATACATGAACTCACAACAAAAAGCATTTACATTGATAGAACTTATAGTGGCTATAACTATATTTTTTGTGATGCTTGGAGTAACCTATACTCCTTATACCTATTATATGAATAAGGCAAAAGTGAGGAGTGCTGCGAAGGAAATATCGAGCAGTTTATATGAAGCGAGAAATATGGTATTGCATGGAGTTGCATGAGATTGAAATATATCTGTATGAATTATTTTTGATACGAGTGTTGAAAATAAAGATAAAATTCGTTTTTATTCGTATCCTCATAGCTTCACCTGATCACAAATAGTTCCTGCAATAACAGATGAAATTCAACTTATAAAAACATACGTTTTGCAACCCGGAATACAAATTGATTCTGTCAATGGACAAGGAAATGCTCTGTTTTTCTTTGAATCTATTTCGTGAAATGGCACGTATTCTTATACGGATGACTTCAACGTAAAACAACTCATAACTGATGATGAAATAGATATTGCTTTTTCATTCTGATGAGCAGACTCAGGTTCAAACCTCGCAGGAAAAATTAAATACTTTACCAAAACAAATATAGTTGATTATGAATAGTAAGATTTGAAAGATACCATATACATCTCCCTTTTTTAAAGGGAGTACTCGTAACGAAGTGAAGAGGGAGGGATTATCTAAAAAGACTTCTTCTAAAAAAGCATTTAGTATTATAGAAATTCTCGTTGGAATCTTCATATTTTCTTTGTGACTCGTTTCAGTATATGCAGTACTCACTTCTACACTCAAATTGAATGATTACAATAAAAACTATATTATTGCAACGAATCTTGCAAGAGAACAATTAGAGCTTGTGAGAAATATAAGAGATAGTAATTATAAGCAGATTAAAAAGTACAATCAAATAAATCCTTCAAATAATGACTATGAGAATGTATTTGAAATATGAAAATACTATAAAATAGAAAACGACTATGCTTCTACTGCAACCTTTCCGATAAAAATAGAGGACATTACACTGTGATTTTGAGAATGACAGAGTGAATTGACAGGAAAAATGGTTGATTATAAGCTGTATCTTGATGAGAATCTTAGATATACGTTTGATGAGATTGATAATGGAGAATCATATTTTTATAGATATATTAGTACCCATAAAGTAGAAGACTCGCAGGGGGTAATAGAGAATGCAATAAAGGTGAAATCAAAAGTAATTTGGTTTCAGAGGGGGTACCATGAATTCGAAGTGAATACAATAATTGCTGATTGGAAAAGGCTTTAATTTTTTAGAAAAAGTATGAAAAAACAAAATACTCATTTATGATTTACTCTTATAGAGATATTAGTATCTCTTACTTTATTATCTATCATATTGGTTTCAGTTATGTTGATTTTTACGAACTCTATTCGTATATCCTCAAACTCAGAGGTAAACAGGATGATCCAAGAAAACATAAAAAACGTGACGGAATCTATCTCAGAAGATGTAAGAAAAAATGGTATTCTCGGGGTGTCTACCGATGCAATTGATACCTGTAACTTTACTGTTCAATGATGAACACTCTATAAAGAATGAAGTAAACTTTGTACAGGGAATTCTAATGAATACTATTTAGCTCATAATATTTGATGAAGCCTTATAAGAGTGAGTGATATAGCTGATTGTGATGATGCAGAAGAGCAATGTATGATAGTAAAAAATGGCTCTCCTCTTACCAATAGTATGGTCTGAGTTACTGACTTAAAATTCTATCTATCAAAAGATTATATCCCTAAAGTTACTATGATTATAGCTTTGAGACCCTCTATAAAATCATGAGGAGTAAATATGACTCAGAATAATCAAATAGTAGTAGAAACCACTATCAGTACCAGGCCATTTTAGTTTTTAGTTTAAGAAAGTTATGAAGTTCTACGGATCCAAAAAATGATATTCTGTTATAGTTGCTTTAACGATGGTTTGATTCCTTTTGGTAATGACTGTATGAGTGTTCAACCTTGTTTTGAGGTGACTCGGTGATAATAGATGAATTTGAGATTCTATGAAAGCGTATTTTTGAGCGGAATCATGACAAGAACTCGCTCTTTTAAAAGTAAAGGAAAGTTGATACGGTTTCTCAGATTCTATAGACCATACTTTAAATAGTAGATCCATTCTATTATCCGATAATCCTCTTGATGTTTCACAATTTCGATGAGATGAAGCATTTATATCATATGACCTATGAACACAAACAAATAGCTATACAGGAACTCTGCAAGGTCTTGAGTATGATATTATTCCTCTTTTTTACCTTACTGGAAGCGATGTAGAAAAGAAGTCTACTGACATTAGCTTTCAGGTACTCTCTTGAAACTCAGATGACCTGGTGTGGAATATAGTCTCTCAGTTTAGTGGTGTATCTGGAACTTGAAGTTTTGATAGATATACTTCTGTATATGAAAAAAGGCTTATTTCTGGTAGTTTTGAGTTTTCAGAGAGTAGCGTTGAGAATTTTCTCTCCTCATCATCCAATAATTATCTCATACTTTTCTATTCAAGTAATGTTGGTGATCTTACATACAACCTAACATCTTCTTCTGATACATCATTTTCTAAACCAAGTACTCATATTATATCAAGTGGTCAGGTTGGGAAATACAGGCAAAATCTGGATACATACTTGGATAACACCAAATATTTAGACTTTTTAAAATATTCTATATATAGTAAGGATTAGCTAATTAAAGCCATTATGGAAAATACTTTGTTTCCTGAAGCCATAAAAACTGTAAAAAAAGTTTGCAAAACTTTTAAAGCCAGCTAGAATACTAGTGTTTTTTATATTTATTAATACTTTTTATATGAAAAAACAAGATTTTATAAAAGCAGTTGCAAATGCTGCTGGTCTCAGTCAAGATGCTGTATCTAAAGCATTAACTGCTGTTATTGATGTTACTACTGCTGAATTAAAAGCAGGAAGAGAAGTTAATATTACTGGTTTTGGAGCTTTCAAAGTTTCAAAAAGAGCTGCTAGAAATGGTGTAAATCCTAGAACTGGTGAATCTATTAAGATTCCTGCTATGAATTCTCCTGTTTTTAGAGCTGGTAAAACTCTTAAAGAAGCAGTTAGATAATAATTCATTTTTCGATAAAATAAAAGGTACTCTCTCCGGTTTGCGCTGGAAGGGTATTTTTTATTTGATTTTTTTCTTGCTAAATGCTATAATGAAAAGGATATTATCGTTTATTTTGTTTTATGGATAAAATAGATATTTGTACCTTATCTACTGCAAGTGACTTAGATAAGGACGTATTCATATCTAAATACATATCAAATAGTACTGTAAATATAGAGTTTTCTTATTTATCTGATTTTAAGAACGCTAAGATTTTGAGAGATGCGATAGGTATTATAGGAAACCATATATGACTGAGTAAAGTTGCTATATCGAGAATGACTCTTATTGTTGATGAAATGAATAATAATGCGATAGAACATGGGAGTAACATTTGAGATATGAATAAGCTTCGATTCACGTGTGAGCCTCAAGATGGGGGGCTTTTTGTGTGTATAGAGGTTGAGGATAGTGGTAAATGATGAACAGCAAAGAAAGCACTTGATATGGAGACACTCAGAGCACATCAATTAAGATTAGGATATAAATGACATAACTCTATTAGATGAAGGTGACTCTTTATGATTATTGTAAACCTTGTTGATAGAGTGTACTTTAAAGATTCAAATACTGGTTGACTCATAGTATGAATAAAAAATAAGTATGAACTATAGTTCATACTTATTTTCTTTATATTCCTCCCCTGATAAGGGGAGGTTAGGAGGGGTTTATTCATATACTCGTTTTATATTTTGTATACATCTAAACTCTTCACTAATAGGGCAATAGAATACTTTATTTGGTATTCTCAGATCACTATAGTATATTCCATATTTTTCTAGAGAGTGATATTGCTTATGGAATATCACGGTTTTCTCTACTTGCTCTATAATATCTTCATCCAGAGAGAAAAGTAGAAGGTTATTGGTTGTTTTTACGTGTAGCTCTCTTTCTATAGAATAGTATTGTAATTCTTGAATTTTAATATCAATAATATTTTCTTCAAGTTTACTTATAAGCATAAAAATATTATTGATATACTCAGTATCAAACACTTGTTTGTAATCTATGAATCTATTGATTTCATCGCTATTATTGAGTACTTTTATGTTTTTGAGTGCCGTATCAGGTTTATGCGGGATCAGTGTACCATTCTCTGTAATAATATATGGTTTATTGTTTATATTCGTATTAAAAAGTCCGCGATAGGATTCAATAGTAATTTTAAGATTGTTAGGAATAGTGGTACTTACATCTATATTTTTTATATTGTGTTGGTATGTTTTTAGTTTCTCAAAAATTTCTTTTTCTTTTACAGCGAATATAGATTTTCATCTTATATTAGTAATAGCTTTATAAGCAATATTAATGTTCGTAAGATTATCTTTTTTTAATATGTTAACATTTTTTACCGTAAAATATGGACCAAACACTACAAAAATGATAGTAAATACTAGAACTCATAAGGCTGCTGAGTAATATACTTTTCTATTTTTTTTCAAGAAAGCTATTTTATTGAAAGAATCTATATTAAAGCTTAATTGGTTTTTTCTTTTTTTGAATTTTGATCTTTCAGAGTTATCAAAAGAAAAGTTCTTTTTTATTTTCTGTAATCAAAATACCCCTTTTCTTCTTCTTTTTGTTTTTTTTGGGTATAGAGATTTTATTTTTTCTATTAACTTATACATATTATAGATTTAGTCTAAATATTACATTCTTCTTTAATGAGTTCTCATACCTCTTGTCCAATGGCTCACTTATGGTCATACCTAAACCTTATTTTTGGAAGTTTTCTTATATCTATACTTTTATTGAGTCTCTTTTGTATTTCATAATTGTGTTTTGCTAATGTTTTTGGAAGTATATCACTATTCAAAAGAGAGCTTACAAATATATCTAAGTATGAAAGGTCGCTTGATATTTTTACTCAAGTGATTGTGATGATTCAGAATGTTTTTTCTGCATCTTCGAGTTCTTCAAATATAAAACTCGAAACGAGCTCTCTGGATACTCTTTCGAGTTTTTTTATTCTTTGTTCATTCATTATTTTACTATTTTTTTTGAATTAAGGTATTATATCTATAATATTTACTATTTTCTTTTTGACAAATAGAAATTAATAAATAAACTTTCTCTCGTAAAATTTATACATTATAACCTTCAGGGGAGATAGAAATACTATGATATACGCAATAAAGAATGACTGAGAAACAAACGAAAAATTAGTACTAAGATACAAGAAATTGTTTTTTAGCTCTAGAATCGTGAATAAACTCAGAACAGAAAGATACGCAGTTAAAAAATTAAAAAAGAAGAAAATTAGAGAAAAAGCGATCGTTAGAGAACATTATAGAATGCTCAACACAAAAGTGTATATGTAAAAAAGAAAAAACACTCTCAACTCTGAGGGTGTTTTTTTATTGCAAAATTTTTTACATTTCTTAATATGTATATAAGATATTTTTATATAAAAAACTATGTTTAAGAAAATAGTGTGACTTGGGTTTGCAACGAAGTGAAAGAATGCCAAGAAAGTTCAGGAATATATTCAGTCTCTTATTGATGGAGGGGCAACTGAATTTTTTACTGGCTATAATCCTTCTTATTGGAGTGATAAATTTGGCTTTGAAGTTTCTCCAAATGGAAGGTTTGCAGAACATGAACAAATTACTGATATTGAAACACTCAGAGCTATTGTAGAAGAGGTGCATAAACACGAGTTAGAGATTTTTATAAACTTGAATGCATGGTACTATACTGATGTTACAATGCCGTATATTGAAAAGATGGTAGAAGAGTTTGAAAGTATTTGAATTGATGGAATTATATGTGGAAATATAGGTATTTTGGAATATCTAAAAGAGAAGAACTATAAAGGCAAGATAAACATATCTACTATTCTAGCTGTATATAATACTGAGAGTATTCGATTCTTCCTTGAAAACTATAAAGTAAATAAAGTGATTTTGAGTAGGGAGGTGACACTGAAAGAGATAGAAAAAATTGTCACTACTTTTCCTGATACTCAATTCGAAGTTTTTTGAGAGGGGGACTTCTGTAGATATAATAACTGATTATGTTTTGCCGAACATAAATATGGTGCAAAAGATATATGTACTCTCGTAGTTCGTGATCTCGTATTTAAGAAAAAATTTCACGCTGATTTTAAATCTATCATCCTTGATGAAGATTTAAATAATGCTGAAAAAATAGAAAAAATGGATGATACATACTTAAATCCTTTTGAAGAGATAGAAAATATTTTTGAAAAACTCGATTTGTTATCATTTATGAATACTCAGAATGATAAACAAGATTTAGAATGAAGGTTATTAAAAATTATATCACATAATAGTAAGAGAGTAGATCTTTTTTATGATGCTCTGAAGCCAATAAATAGTGAACATAATTCAGAAATTATTACTTTCTTGAAGTGACTAAAATATTGTTTAAGTGAAAAAATATTTGAATGAGATTGAGAAAAATTTGAAGAGTTGAAGAGGGAATTGGAAAAATCTATCCAGTCTTGATTGGAATATAATTTGAAAAAACAAAAAGAATTATGAGGAGATGCAAAGTTGAAATCTCTAGAACTTTCGAGTTTTTATGCGAAGAGTGATAACCTCAACCTCTACAGTTATTTATTCTTTTCCAAGTTTAAAAATATTGAGACCGTGAAGTTTCCAACAAGAGGGAGAGCATATAATGACAAGATAAAGATGATTACTGATGTAGTTGAAAATGAAGGTATGAACATAGACACATATATAGACAGATGAATTTCTTTAGAGAGGGTTCATTATGACTTGCATTATGTATTTCAAGGTAATTTAGAAAAAGAAAATAAATTGTGGTTTCGAGAGGTAGTATCGGGTTTGTAATTCTATAATTTAATTAGATTAGGGCACTTATTTTAAATGTGTCTATAAAATTTGCTTTAAAAGTCTATTAATATTTATTTATTTAGATAATATATAAAGCATCTAGATAATATATAAATACTTTAAAATATGAGAAAAAAAGCTTTCACCTTAGTAGAATTAATAGTAGTAATAACAATATTAGCTATTCTTTGAACGATAGCATTCATATCACTTCAGTGATATGCAGCGAATGCGAGAGACTCTAGAAGAATATCCGATATCTGAAATATCAAGAAATCACTCGAACTCTTTACGCTTCAAACAGAAAAATACCCATTACCAGATAATGGAGAAACCGTAACATACTCTTGAGAAATAGTATGGACACAATGAACCCTCTGAGATAACGTAGTGAAACAACTCTCAAGAAATATAAAGAAGAAACCCCTCGATCCAATAACAAATGAAGAATACATCTATTCAACAACAGAGAACAGATGAGAATACGAAGTACTCGCTATCTATGAATGATGAATAGCGAATAATACAATACTCAATCAAACGCACGCAGCAGATACATGATACGTAAAAGTAGATGGAACCTACAATCAACTCTACACATCAACAGATAGTTTCATCATACCAACTCCAAGTTTAATAACCTCAGAAGAACTTCCACTCGTACTCGATGGAACGAATATTAAATCTCAGGTAGTAACTGGGCAACTCAATAGACCAAGTAGAACCAATACAGCAGTTCAGACATGATGACTTGATATAGTACTCTCAGTATATACTGGAAGTCTTAAAAAAACGTCAACAGACCAAGAGAAAATAGATGCTATGGCAGCGATACAAAGTGCTTATACTTGAAGTATTTTATCTATAGTATGGAGTTATCAAAACTTATTATCTCAAACGAGTACTTGAGAATTAGTTAGTTTTGTAGATGTTGTTGTATTGAACAACAATACTAGTTGACAGAATGTAAGTGCTTCTCAATGATGAAATGAAAGCCCATCACTAGACTGATGGAGAGTGCTTGATTCAAATTGTGACATAGATGATATAGTGATATGAACACAAACTTGGGCTGGATGTAATTCTACTCTATGAGACTGATTTGAATGGTGAAAACAGGATAATGGTAGCGATTGAACTGTATGAAGTTGTTTGGATTATAGTTGAAATAATAATGCTACTTGTACCATAGATGATGTGAGTATGGCAAGTAGTACCAAAGCAAATACCTGGTTTACAGGAATAAACAGTAATTTGGATACTGAGGTTGATAACATATGGTGAAAGCTTTACACTTGGACAAACTCTACAAGTGCTTGTCCTATTGGTCGGCATGTACCAAGTGATGGAGACTGGGAAATTTTAGAAACTACTTTAAATGGAAGTAACTGTAGGAATACTTCAGATGGGTGGAAGTGTGATGGGCTTTGATGGAAACTTCATAATACAAAGGATGCTTCAAATAATATAGTACAAGCTCTTAAAGTTCCTTTAGCGGGACACCGTACGGCTTGAGGAACTTTATCTACTCATAGGGGACTTATTGGTAGTTTATGGACCAGTACGCCTACGGGAGGAAATGCTTATTATAGACGTGTACATTGGAATAACTCTACGATTCATCGTTTTAGTTATAGTCAAACTATGGCATTTTCTATTCGTTGTTTACAAGATTAATAAAAAACATTTATACCTAAAAATAACTTTATGTATATCTAAAATTTTGTCTCTTTCTTTGAATTCATAAATAAATTCTTACTATTGTCACTAGTTAATTATTGTATTTTCAATATATTATACTGTTCTTTTTAGATTTTTATTATATTTATTTTCTGACCTCCTCCCAGATTATGATTACGAATAAACGAGCTTTTAGCATGGTAGAATTAGTTATTGTTATTACTATTTTATCAGTGCTGTGAACTATATCATTTATGTGAGTACAATGATATACAAGAGATGCAAGGGATTCAGCTAGGCTGAGTGACATATCTGTTATTGAACAATGATTATCAATAGCATTTGTTAAGACGTGAAGAATTCCAACTCCTGAGAATAAAATTGATATAACATCGAGTTGAGAACTTATAGGATATCAATGAGATGCTTGAAAAAAAGTACTCTATGATATAGAAATAATCTCAAAAAATGTAAAAGACCCATTGGATGATACCTATTATAGTTATATAGTTGATGATACTTTCTCAAGTTTTCAAATACTATCTTACTTAGAAGGGCCATGGTATTCGCAAAATCCTCTTATTCATTCAACTCATGCAGTAGATGATGAGAGAAGATTTAAAAAACTGAAATGAAATAATTTATGAATACTTACGGAACCGAGTAATGATGTTCTTATACATAAACTAGATTCAGTTATTAAATCTTGATCTTTAGATATTGCTACTACGAAAGATCCTTATGTAGCAAATATAGATGATGGGATTTCAGTTGCCTGAACTTGATCAGAACTTCAAATACTATCAAGTGTTTTTGCAGCTTGATGAGTTATTCGTGATAACTGTAAGACGTTGTTAGAAGATAATCCATCGTTAAAAAATAGAGATGGTATTTATACTGTTAATCTAGAATCTCCATTTGAAGTATATTGTGACATGACTACTGATGGAGGTGGGTGGACGTTATTTTGAATCAATGGTAATGATCCATCGGTAACTCCAGTAGAGTTTTTTACGGGGGTAGGTGATGTGTCTACTTCGATTCAACCATATGATGAAAGGACTACTTGGAGTATATGAATGAACTCATTCCAATTATCTCACTTTGAATTAGCTACTACTATTCAAACTTCAACTGAGTCACAGTCTTTAAGTGCTCAGAGTAATTATGGGAGTGATCTTAGTCATGGAATTATTCAGATTCCAGCATATGAATATCTATTGGAAAATGATATTACTCTTACAGCACGTTGAAATCTATGAATCAAACATAAATGTAGTTTTGATGTCAGTTGGGAAAGGGTTTTAAATTTTGTAGAGACTGCTTGATCCATGCAATTTACAAACAATATTGATACTACTCTGAGTAATGATATATGGAACTGGAACTCGGGGAGTATTGACTTCCAGTCATCATACAATTACTGTGAATCTTGAAGTCCAGTGTATAATCCATGATCTAATAACCAAACGATTTTTTGGATAAGGTAATATGAATTTCTTCAAAAGTTGTATTTCTTGTTTTTCTTACTTCTACCAAGAAAAATTTGACAAAATAATTTTTATAATTACCAGAGAGAGTACCTAATGTTATTAGGTACTCTTTTTCTTTTTGTAAAAATTACATTTTTCTCTAAAAGGACAAGTTTCACACTTTGGTTTTCTAGCAATACATTGGTATCTTCAGAAAAGAACGAGAGTATTATGAAGCATAGCATGGTTTTCTTTGGTGAAACCGGTGCTTATTTTTTTGTCTGTTTCAAGTGGATTTTTTGTTTTCACGAGTCAGAGTCTATTGAGGACTCTATGGACGTGGGTGTCTACTCATATATATGGAGCATCAAGTGTTACTGCAAGAAATACTTTGGCAGTTTTGATTCATACTCATGGGAGCTTGGTAAGTTCTTCAATAGTTTTTGGAGGAATAGAGTTATATTGATTTTCTAGTATTTCAGAAGTTTTTAGTATATTGCTGGATTTGTTGTTGAAAAATGATATAGACTGAATGAAGTCTTTTATTTTTTGGAGTCATATACTTTTTGCATCACTTGGTTGTATGAGGTGCTCAAAAAATATCTTATTCACTTTATTTACTTGCTTGTCAGTTGCTTGTGCTGACATAAGAATTGCTATAAGGAGTTGGAACTCATTGTTATAATAGAGTTCAGTTTTTGCATCTGGAAACATCTTATTCAGGTTTTCAGCAAGAAAAGGAATATCCTTTTTGTTCATTTGTTATTTCTTATTTATAAATATTTCATATAATACTCAAAATTTATAAATCTAAAAATCCAAAAATGTATAGAGAGTCTTTTTATATTAATACTCCGGAATGAAACAATGCTTTTTCTTTTGATAAGAGAGTAAATAAAAAAATTTTTGTACCAAGTTTAAAAAAAATAGAAACATTTGATGAGATAGAATTGTGAAATGAAATAGTTTTTGAAGACTATGGTTTTGATGACCAGTTATCTACTAATAGTGGGCTTAAAAATTTTTATGAAATAGAGTGGAGATGAAAGCCTTTATTTTTGTTTGATAATCATAATCATGCCTATGCATTTTGGTATTTAGCGAGAAATAGAGGAGTCATATGAGAGAATAATACGCTGATTCATATTGATGAACATGCAGATACCAGAGATAATAATAAACATCTTTTGAAACCTGAGAGTTATGATTTAGAAAAGGTATTTCACTTTACAAATTATGTTCTCAATGTAGGGGATTATATTATTCCAGCTCAGGAGGAGGGAATAATATGAGATATTGTTCAAATACGAAATGAAAGTAATTTGATTGATTATCTAAATGGTATGTTTTCTGTATGAGAGAATATTATTTTGAATCTTGACTTAGATTTTTTTCAACCTGACTTAGATTTTATCGATTATGAATTGAAGAAAAAGGTAGTTTTGGATGTTGCGAGCAAAGCCTGAACTATTACCGTTGCTACATCCCCTTTTTTTATAGATCAGGAATTAGCATTAAAAACTTTTAGGGACTTGTTTTCTTAATTCTTTGCATTTTATGCTTTAATAATTAGAGTATTATTATTATTACTTTATAACTGAATCAATATGGGAAAGAAGCAAAAAGATATGAGTTGGTTACTCGATGATGAAGATAGTGATACTATTGAAGTGAAAGATAGTAATGGGAATCTTTTATTATCTTGAGATACCGTTGTTGCTATCAAAGATATAAAAGTAAAAGGGACTTCGGATATAAAAAGAGGAGATAAATTTAAGAATATTCGACTGACAGATGATATAGAATTAATTGAGTCTGGAAAGATGGTTTTGAGAACAGAATTTTTCAAAAAAGTATAGATATATTTTTGCTTTTCAGATATTTATTCTTATAATTTTTAGACCTTATTTTTTAATAAACAACGAGATATGGCAATAGTATTAGATGGAAATAGTTTTAAAGAAACAATAAAAGAAGGAATAACAGTCGTTGATTTTTGGGCTGAATGGTGTGGTCCTTGTCAACAGATGCTTCCAGTATTAGAAGATTTTAGTAAAGAAGCTGAATGAAAGGCAAAAGTAGGAAAAGTGAATGTTGATGAAAATCCTGATATAGCTGGAGAATTTAGAGTGATGAGTATTCCAACGCTTATTGTCTTCAAGGATGGTGAGGCTGTGGAACAACTTGTGTGAGTACAAACCAAAGAAAAACTCAATGAAACGATAGCTAAGTACAAATAATAAAAAAAGAAGCATTTGCTTCTTTTTTTATTATTTCTTTTCGATTTTTTTTGCTATTTTCGGTAAAACGAGAGAGTAGTGATCGGTACTATAACTATGTGTTTCAGTTCCATTACTAGTTTCCATATACCTTGTTTCTCAAGGAGTATTTCACTTGTAAACTTTCAATCTTACATTTCAGTATTTATCTATTATTATATCTTCTACTTCTCCTGTTGTCTTTTTTTCTGTATATTCTTTTTCCCATGGTGCAAGAGGAAACTCTCATTTCTCAGCCCATTCTCACCATCAATAGTATGAAAATTGTTTAGGATCTTCAGGTTTAATAGTTCCTGATCATGACTCATATGTATTAATCTTTTCATCTCCTTTTTGAGAAAAATCAACCATGTCTCAAGGTCTTATTCAGTTCAGCTCTGCTTCTATATATTCTCTGAGAATTTTAACATTTTCATTTCATACTTTTTCACCTCCAGTTCTTCTTTCCCAAAAACTTGTATTGGTTATATCATTATATGAAATTGATTTATCGTCACCTTTCATTTTTGCAAGAATCTCTAATGCTGTCGTTCTTCCATCTGGTTTTTCAGCAATACTAGAGTCGATGAGAACATATCCTTCTGGTTCATACCAATGTATTTCTTCTATAGGGTACTTTCATTCATCTTTAACTTTTTCGATAGTAGTACGTTCAGGAGTAAGTAGTTTAAATTTTACTTTCGCATTTTTATCAATGATGGTTATATCTTCTATAATTCCACTTAATCCAGCGTAGTTTACTTTATCTCATATTTCGAATCCCTGAATTTGTAACTCAAAGAATTCTTTTAGAGCTGGAATATCATCATCATCTATGGCTACTGCTAGTCTATCATTCAAAAGTTTATTATATGAGATTGACTCTATTTCTTCTTGAGTATCTGGGAAATATCCTTGAATGATGTCTTCTCAATCACCAATTATTTCAGCATGTTTAGCTTTATCCCTGTCTTCACAATATTTCTTTGTATATTCATCCATATTTGTTTCAGGTGCATCATTATTTTGTTTTTTTTGAGTGTCTATATTGTCACTTGGACATTCAGGAGATGTCATTTTTTAATTGTTATTTTGTAAAAAGGTTTCACTTGATAATTTTATCACATATAAAAAAGATTATCAAATTTATGATAGTCTTTTTATTTGGGTTTTCTTGCATTTCTTAGTGATACTAAATATGGGTAGGTAGTTAATCTATTCTTATTACTTTCGTCGGATGTACTAAGTGCTGATACTGTTCATCACCAGTCCAGAGTTCTGCACCACCTTGGTATCATTGAAGTTCTCAAGGAATAATTTTGGATTCTATTATTATCCTTACACTTAAATTTTCATGTATAATGAAATCTTTTACTGTTCCAACTACTTCTTCTCATTCAAAATTTATAAATTTTGCCTTTTCTCATAATAGTGGCTTCTTTATATCGAAATCTATTTCACTCTCTATATACCTTGTTAAATGAAATATATCGGTATCATCTACTTTGTTATTTATATTTTCTGGTATCCTCTTCTGGATAAGATTCTTATACGATATTTCTTTTATTTTTGAATCTGGTATATGACGTAAATATATAGTTGCTGCATCATGACCAGCATCTGTTATTTCTTTTTTTTTCACCTCTTTAAGACAATCATCATATATTTGTTGGTAATCTTTTTCATCTATATTTGATGCTTTTTGTGTTTCTACTATTTCTTTTTGATTTTCATAACAAGCACTTACTGCCTCGAAATCCATACTTTTTATTTAATATATAAAAATATTATAACATATTTATTTTAACACAATAAATAAATAAAAGTCAATTTTTTTTATATAATTCCTCTTACAGCACTGATATTGAAACTGTAATTCATTTTGAGACTTCAGATGAGTCATACATATCATATCTTTCCATCTATATTTACCTGTTTGAGAATGATGGTATAGTCTTTGAGGTAGGGGAGTATATTTTCTTCTCATATGAAAAGGTTGATACCCTCAGTTATTGGAAAATTTTCTATGAAGTTTGAGAAGTTGAACTTATCCTCAAGCATTTTTATGATCGAAAAAATAGAATCTCAAAGTCTCTTATGATTTTTCTCTAGAAAATTTCCGATTCAAGAATATCATACTATGTGTTTTTCTGGTATGAGAAAGAATGATATTTCTCAAGTATTTTTTGCAAGTTCATAACTTATCTTGTGAGTAAAATCCGAAAGTTTTTCTATTTTTTCTTCTCAGAGAGTTATATTGTTTTGTTGTAAAAAATAGTCCGGTGAACTTTCCATTAAATAATTTACAAAAGCTCTGAGTCCTTTTGATGTAGGGAGTCTTCCAGCTGAGTTGTATGGTTGATACACGAGCTCGAGAGTTTCAAGCTTTGCCATGTCTCATCTGACAGTTGCTGAACTCACTCAAAGATCATATTTTTGCAGCAATAGTTTACTTCCTAGAACTTCTCAAGTTTCTAGGTATTCTTCTACTATTATTTTCAGTATATCTATATTTCTTTGGGTGAGTGGCGCCATATTTATTTTATTATTTCTAAGAGAGATTGTACGGTATTTTCACGAGTATATGTATTTTTAATATTTTTGTAGTCGATTTTTTTATTCTTTTTATCAATAAACGTATCTATACTTGTTAATATACTACTTTTTGAAATAGGAGAAAAGTACTCTATAGTATCTCAGAATATATTTTTGATACTTTTAAAATTACTGGCAAGTATAGGAGTATCAAAATGAAGTGGTTCAGCCATATGAAAAGGAAATGTTTCGTAGAGACTTGGGAAAATAGCTCCCTTTGATTGTTTATATATAAAATGTTTGTCAGAGTCTTTGATATCTCAAAGAAACTTTACTCTATCTTGGATAGTATATTGTACTACAAGGTTTCTGAGGGGAATATTTTTTGATACTTCATCTCATATGAATATAAGATGGAGATCTTTCGTATTTTTTAACTTTTCAAATACATAGATAAGTTTTTCTAAATTTTTTTCTATTCATTCTCATCCTGAGTATACAAAAAAATCATTTCAGATTTGGTATTTTGTTTTTACATCTACCTGGAGGGTATTTACATCTTTTTTAGCATATTGTTTAAAGAATGCTGGAAGAATATTAATTTTTTCCTCCTTTATATTGAACCTCTCAATAAGTTCACTTTTAGTATTATCATCAAAACATATTACTTTTGAGGCATTCTTTAGATTTTTTTCTAATAGGAATACATTTTTATATTTTTCTATAAGAGATGAAAAATTTGAGTAGTATACGTCTTTGAGACTTGGTACAATTAAATAATATTCTCCTTTATATCAAAGGGGCTTATAGTGATTAAAAAAAATCATAATATTATTATTATCTTTTTTTAATACTTTCAAAAAATGAAATTGCTCTTTTAGACTTCCATTTTCTATTCAAACATACTTTATAGTCGTATTATTTGTTTCTTCTATTTCCCACTTACTATTAGTATATATGACATAATGATTTTCTTGATCTGTATATGTTAAAATTTCGATCAGTTCTATGACAAACTCAGAGTATAAGTCATTTTCTATGAATCTTAAATCTAAACCTATTTTCATTTTTTTAAAATTTAATTTTTATCCTTTATTTTTCTTAGTATACTCTAAAAGGTAAAATTTAAAAGATTTTTTATGGATATAAAGGATTATATAACCTTTGATAAGAATTGTGCATATATCAAGGTAAAAGTTATTCCAAAATCGGTTCAAAATGAGTTTTTTAGTGTTATGGAAGATGGTACATTCAAAATAAGAATTAAGGCTGTTGCTGAAAAGTGAAAGGCAAACAAAGAGTTGCTCTCTTTTCTTTCTGAGCAAACCTGATATAGGAAAAATAATATAGAGATAATATCTTGAGCATCTTCTCAAATCAAAATTTTAAGAATAAAGATATAAATAATGTTTCAGACAAAAACAAAATTAGAAAGAAAAGAAAGAAGGCTGTTAAATAAGATAGATTCCTGGAGATCTTATAAAGTGGTTTTATTTGTCTTATTTTCTCTCTTCTCTTTTAAAAAAACATTTTTGATTGTATCAGGGTGAGTAAGAAAAGTATCAGGAATTATATCCGTTACAGCATATAAGATATTTTGAAAAAAAATAGGGTATATCGATGACTTTATTGTTCATAGAAAGTCTAGATGAAAATGACTTTGAAAGAAAATATTTCTTTGAGTTACCGATAAATTAGAGAAAGAAGACAATGATTATGCATTTCTTGTAAGTAGAAAAGAAAGAAAGGCTTCTCATAAAATTTATAAGAGCTTTTGATTTAAAGTTATTGGTTTATGAATAGGGATTTTAGCATATAAGAAATTTAAGAAGAAAAAATAAACTATGGATCAGACAGGAAGTTGATTTTTTAATATATATTCATATAATAAGACTAAGTTTTATTCATAATATAAGAGTTGATTATGTTACAAGTTGTTTTATTGGTATTGAACTTTGTTTTCCTTCTCACTTTCTATATTTTTGTTCTGAAGAGATTGAAGAGTTTAAGTAAAAAACATAGGAGTCATACCGGTATTGAATCATTGTGAAATAGGTATGCAATTGTAAGACGTAGACTTATAGTTCTTTTAATTTTTCTTTTTATTTTTTGATCTTTAGTAATTCTAACCACGTTTAAAGATGGCTTACTTTATTAATCAAGACTGTGCTATTGTTAGAAAGCACTATATAGTAATTTTATTAAGAAAGATTAGATTTCTTATATTTTTTTCTGTTTCGTGTCTCTTATTTTATATTTCTTTTTATTATAGAGAGGTTTTATGAGAAGAGTTAGTTTTCTTTGTATTTTTTCCACTCATTTTTGGTTTATTGAACTACTCATTTTTTAAGATGATGCTTTCTTATATAGATTATTATTATAATCTATTTATTATTTATGAGAATCATATTATTATTATTAAAAGTTCTCTTATACTCATTGATGACCTTGAAGTTTTAGATGTAAATAAGGTAATGAAAATTGACTCGATTTCTCGTTGATTGTTTTCAAATATGCTCTGATACTGAAATATATTGTTAGAACAACAAAAGAATGATGTGAGAACATTTCATTTTATGCCGAATCCTTATAGAATAGTGGAGATTTTTAAAAAACATAGGCAAGAGTTTAAAGATTAGACTATATGAAAAAGATATTAGTATGACTTTCAGGTGGAGTGGATTCCGCTGTAACGGCTTATTTATTAAAACAGCAGTGATATAATGTAACTGCTGGTTTTATGATTAATTATCTTGCTGAAGAAGGTGATGACTGTCCAACTGAGAAAGATATTGAAGTAGCAAAGGAGGTGGCCCATTATTTAAAAATACCATTTTTTACGTTTAATTACGTGGAGGAATATAGAGAGAAAGTTCTTGACTATATGTATGAATGATATCAGAAATGAATCACGCCAAATCCTGATATAATGTGTAATTCTGAGATAAAATTTAAAGTATTTCTTGATGAAGCATTAGAAGCATGATTTGATATGGTTGCAACTGGGCACTATGCAAGAATTGAGTCTGATAAAAATGGAATATTTCATTTAAAAAAAGGAATAGACGCTAGGAAGGATCAGTCATATTTTTTAGCAGGGCTGAATCAAAAACAATTATCAAAGACTTTATTTCCTATAGGGATTCTAGAAAAATCAGAGGTAAGGGAGCTTGCAAAAAAGGCTGGATTACCAAATGCTCAGAGGAAAGATTCCCAGGGGATTTGTTTTGTGGGTAAGGTTGACCTGTCTTCTTTTTTAGAGAAAAAAATTGCTCCCAAAGAAGGGAATATTGTTGATACAAAATGAAATATTTTAGGAAAACATAAATGAGTTTTTTATTATACTATTGGTCAGAGAAAGTGACTTGATATATGAGGTCAACCAAAGCCAATTTTTGTCGTAAGAAAGGATATAGAAGAGAATGAAATAATTGTATGAGATGAGAGTGATATAGAGTTATACGATGATAGTTTATTTATAGGTGAGTTTCACTTTTTGACCTCACCCCCAGCCCCTCTCCTTAGATGAGAGGGGAGTTTGAAGGCGAAGGCAAAAATTAGGTATAGACAAGCTGATCAGGAAGTAGAAATTTTTAAGAAAGGGAAGTGATATGAGGTTGTATTTAAAGAAAAGCAAAGAGCTATTGCTTCTGGGCAGGTGTGTGCTATATACATTGATGATGAATTGGTGATGAGTGGAGTGATACAATAAAAAAAGAGAATAGTTACTATTCTCTTTTTTTATTAATTTATTTTTTCAATTATTAATTTACTGAATTGCTGTTGAGCTTCTCTGGTACCAGCATATGGTATGGTAATAACATCAGTTGTGGTGAGGTACATAATATTTGTGAGGTGGTGGGTTGCCCAGTTTGAATTGGTAGGGTAGAGGGATTGTGTTGAATTGGAACCGTTTTTAGATATCCAGAGCCAGGTCCATCCTGCATCAGCTGGGTCATCTTTTAGATGCATCATTGTATGAATTCTATAATAACCATCAGATGGTACTTTTACTTCGGTACCTCCATTCTGGAGCGTAAATCATCAGAGATTTATATCTTGGGTCCAAATAGCTGGGTTACCTCATCCTATTTGGTATGGGTTTCCAGGTCACTTTCATAAGAATATAACTGGACTTGCATCTATACTCCCGGTTACTGTAAGGTTTCCATTTTCAGAAAGGATCATATTTTCTTGCCAGGTTCCAGATGGTTTTGACCAAAACTCAAATCAACCGTTTTGGTTGAGTATGCTTCATTTCTCAGTGCCACTTTCTAAAAAGACTATGTCTGCTTCTCATCATCCTACAGTTGTTTCAATTTCAATAGTAGATTCTCAAGCTGTTGCAGCAGTAAATCTCGCTGCTCCTGATGCAGATGTTGTAGCTACATGTAACTTTCTTGTTGGAGAAGCAGTTCAAATTCAAACATTTGTACCATCACTTTCTATAGGAAGAACTTTATTTACCAGTTCGTTCCACTTGGTGTAGTCGAGTGCATCTCAGTCAACTGCTATAAGACCAGTCCAAGCCTGGACTCACATATAAATAGTTCCTATGCTTACCAGGGCAATAAGAATGTTTTTTAGAAGTTTTTTCATAACTCTATGGTTTATGGATTAAGGCTATATATAAGTATATGGAATGACTCTTGAAAGTACATTGTAGTTTAAGAAAACACCTTGCTAGTTTTCTATGTAATTGTATTATATATTTGACTTTATATTTAATATATTTATAGTGCTTTATGCTTTTGCTATTTATATTTTATAAAAATATATATTGGCAATAATGCATTTGTTCTTTTTATCAACCAATTTTTGTATATAAAAATATGTCAAAAAAAGTATCGAAAATAAGTCTCATTGGCTGTGGAGCTATTGGGCAAGATCTTGCAAAAAGTCTTTTTGCAAGTGATATATGGAGAAATTCTTACCATAATTCCTTGAATCTCCTTGATTTTAATATAGGTAAGCTGGAAGAATTATGTTTAACTCTCAATAATTCACGCTTTCTTACTGCTGGAAGACCAAAAGTAAACAGGGTTAATGCTAAGAAATTTATTGATTCTATAGCGGGTAGTGACATTATAGTTGTCACCGCAGGGAAGCCAAGAAAAGCAAATGAGAGTCGTGAAGCTTTAATACCTATAAATGGAGGAATTATACATGGTATAGCTAAGGATATTAAACAGTATGCTCCCAACGCTTTGGTAGTAGTGGTTACAAATCCATTGGATCAAATGGCATCTCTGATGTCTCGTATACTTGGTCATAAGAAAGTAGTTGGGCTAAGTTGTATAGACGAAGGTCGATTAAGAAATGGTCTTGAGAAGTTCTTTGGTATTATAACATCACAAGCTCGTATAAATGGTTCTCATGGTCCTGGTATGACGATTGATTTTGATAGTTTCTTAGATGAAAAAGGAAACAGTATAGTGCTTTCTCCAGAACAAAAATCAGAGATAGAAGAATTGACTATTGATGAAGGAAGAAAAATAAATAAACTCTTTGATCATAGTGACTATATAGGAACTGCAAATAGTATTGTAGCCACTATTAGTTCTTTACTAAAAGGTAAAAGTGTAGGTGCTTTTTCTTATTTCGAAAATTTAGAAATAGGTACTGCAACCATTCCTAAAGCATACCTATCAATTCCTGTTCGTTATGTTGGAGATGAAATATTGGCTGATACCTCATATACAAAGAATATGAAGTTTGATTTCAATGATAACCTCTATGCAACTATAGAGAGTATTAAAAAAGCAAATGAAGATCTGTTTAAGTCGTTAGGATTGAACTAGAATTTTTATTTACTTACCAAATAGCCCCTTATTACGTAAAAGTAATAAGGGGTTTAATTTTGACTTATTGTAAAAAATGATTATAAATTTCTATACTTTCTATGTAATATATAAAGTAACATTTGTTCATATTATCAACCGAAAAATAAAAATAAAATTATGTCTGAAAATTCTGAAAATTATGATGTTGCCGTTATTGGTGGTGGACCAGGTGGTTACGTAGCTGCTATTAGAGCCGCTCAACTTGGACTAAAAACAGTTTGTATTGAGAAGAGAAAAACTCTTGGAGGTACATGTCTCAATGTTGGTTGTATACCATCAAAAGCACTACTGGAATCTTCTCATAAGTTCCATGATGCACAACATAACTTTGAAAAAATAGGAATAAAAGTAGGAAAGCCTGAAGTAGACGTTTCAAAATTATTAGCAAATAAGGATGAAATTGTAAAAGGTCTTACTACTGGTATTGCTGGATTATTCAAAAAAAATAAAGTGACTCATATAAATGGTTACGCAACATTTGTAGATAAAAATACTGTTTCTGTTAAGAAAGATGATGGGAACACAGATGAAATAAAAGCAAAGAATTTCATTATTGCTACTGGGAGTGAAGTGGTTTCATTACCAAATGTAGAAATTGATGAAAAACAAATTGTTTCTTCGACAGGAGCTTTAGAACTTAAGGAAGTTCCCAAGAAGATGATTGTTATCGGGGCTGGTGTTATCGGTCTTGAGATGGCATCTGTTTGGGGAAGGCTTGGTGCTGAAATCGAAGTAGTAGAGTTTATGGATAAGATTACTCCGGGTTTGGACGATGAGGTTTCAAAGAACTTTCAAAATATTCTTAAAAAACAAGGATTTGAATTTCGACTCTCAACCAAAGTTCTTTCTGTTACGAAAGATGAAAAAGGTTGTAGAGTAGAAGTAGAATCAGTGAAAGATGGGAAAAAAGAAACTCTTGAAGCGGATATTGTACTTGTAGCTGTTGGAAGAAGACCAAACACTGATAAACTCGGTTTAGAGAATGTTGGTATTCAACTCAACGAGAGAGGTTTTATTGAAAATAATCAGCTCAAGACATCGGTAGATAATATTTATGTAATAGGTGATGTAACAACTGGTCCTATGTTGGCTCATAAAGCTGAGGATGAAGGAGTAGTTGCTGCTGAACTTATTGCTGGTCAAAAACCTCATATAAATTATGATTGTATACCAGGTGTAATCTATACTCATCCTGAAGTTGCGAGTGTTGGTAAAACAGAACAAGAACTTAAAACTGAGGGTATAGACTACATAAGTGGTAAGTTTCCTATGATGGCAAATTCGAGAGCAAGGGCTACTGGTGATAGTGAAGGTTTTGTTAAAATTTTATCTTGTAAGAAGACGGATAGGGTCCTTGGAACTCATATTATCAGTAGAGAAGCTGGGAATATGATACATGAGATTGTTGTAGCAATGGAGTTTGGTGGAAGTGCTGAGGATATTGCTCGCACTTGTCATGCTCATCCAAGTTATAATGAAGCAGTAAAAGAGGCTGCCCTAGCGGCTGATAAGAGAGCTATACATATGTAGAGAGCTTTTTTACACAAACGAAAAGAGTACTGAAATATTTTTCAGTACTCTTTTTTTAATGCTTAGTCACTATTTTGATGAAGAAGCTCATTGAGCTGTACTTTATTTGGTACAGGAATGACTTCCATTCTTCCAGTTTGAGAATTAACTCGAAAGGTGACATTTGATATGTTAGAAAGTGTGGAAGCTTTGACGATTTTTTCTTTTTTGATAATAGGTTTTTTATTATCATCGACTTTAAATTTTCCACTTCTTTCTTTTTTCCATTCTATGACACAAATGGGGGTTCCTCCGCTAAAAACAGTTCCTTCTTTTACTAGGACATTATCACCAAGTGGTATTCCTGTTTCAGAATCAACTCCAAGTAAACAGTTCTTTCCAATAGTAATGTTAGTGCTGTTTCCACCTGAGAGAGTTCCAAGCATACCAGCTCTTGCTCCAACATCAGTTCCTTCATCAACAGTACTTCCAGAAGGGATAGTTCCTTCTATCATTGAGGCTCCGAGAGAACCAGCATTGAAGTTCACAAATCCATAATGCATAACGGTCGTCCCTGATCCTAGGTAAGCACCATTTCTTACCATCGCAGTATTTGCAATTCGTACGTCAGGAAGCACGGGATTTGCCCAATATATTGGTGCGAATCTATCTTGGCAAAGAACTTCTTCTCCATTTAGTTGTGCTGAAAACCAGTTACTATTCCAATCTTCTATTGTATGTACTCCTTTGTTCGTCCAAACGAGGTTTGGAAGAGCACCGAAGCAACCATCAAGATTAAGAGTATTTGGTTTATAGTATCTTCTAGAAATAAGAGAGAGTCTGAGAGAAGCGTCGTATAGATTTGCTATTTTTTTCTTTAATAAATAGTTCTTATTTTTAACGAAAACGACACACAGCTCTATATTTTCTTTCTCAGAGAATTTCAATGCTTCAATATTATCATGTTTTTTCTTATTCTTTATAAAAGGTCCAAAGCTTCTTTTTAATATATCTTTCGCTTGGTATGGAGAGATGGGGTATTGTTCAAAAGCTTTTTTCCCACTTCCTTGAAAGTACTTACCAAGGACCGCAGCAGTGCCATCCTGTGTTTCTACATTTATTGTCAGATACTTTACAGCAATTACGTCACCTAAAGTATTTCTATATACTTGTGCCAGTGCACTAATATATGGTTTTTTGTGGTTTTTTCGGTAAATATTTACAGAATTTTTAAACTCTTTTTTTGTATTTATAGTCATAATAATTTTATCTTTATTTTTATTTTCATTTATTTTGTATTATAAAGTACGATACTTTTTAATACTGATTTATCTATAAAATTTATAGATTGACTCATGGGTCTTTCATAGTTTTTCCTCAAAAAATGACAAAGAATAATAAAACATCCTACTATATTTGTAAGATGTTTCATTATTATAAGTAAGAAATAAATAAATCAAGTTCTTTCTTTATATTTTTTTCGGACTGAGTTTTTCAAATTGTTTGAGAGAATATATTCCAATTCCATAGCGTTCTTTTTCTTTTCGTATACTATTTGTATAGAGGGTAACGTGGGGTAGAGGAATTTCGAACTGAGTATCTAGTAATATGTTTAGTTGTTTATAGAATGCTTCTATTCATTTTATCTCAGCTATTTGAATAATGGACTCTCGAATATCAGGGGTTTCTAAATTTTTATAGTCTTTTTTTACGTAGTAATATTCATTTTTTAGTTCTACTTTCCATTCTATATTTTCTCCTAATTTTTTTATCTTTTGTAATATTTTTTGAGTTTGTTTTTCATCTCATTTTTGAATTTTTTCCAGAATTTCTTCTCCAGTTTGTCTTCCAATAATAGTGAAATGAAATTCATTTTTTCTCAATAGTCATAATTTTTCTGCTTCCATTTTTTTGGCTTCGGAGCTTATATTTTCTCTACCAACTCCTAAAAGTAATGTTACTTCTTTTGGGTAAAAATTGAATTGAATAGGGGTGTTATTTTTTGGATTCATTTTTATTTTTTTACAGTATATGTATATTAAAATCTTCCAATGTTTTTGATAGTTCGTGTAAGGGGAGTCATACAACATTGAAATAATCTCCTTCAATTTTTTCTACGATGATTGATCCTAATCCTTGAATAGCAAATGCTCATGCTTTGTCGAGAGGTTCACCAGTAGAAACATAGTTTTTGATTTCACTTAGTGAGAGTTCTTTGATCGATACTTTTGTTTCTACGGCTTTTGAAATACTTTTATTTTCTTTGCTATCAATGATAGTAAAGCCAGTAATTACTGAGAGTGTCTTTCCACTTATTTTTCCAAGCATTTTTTCAGCTTCTGTTGGAGTATGAGGTTTTCAGAGTATTTCACCGTCTAGTTCTATAAAAGTGTCTGCAGCAATAATAATATGTTTCTTGTATTTTTTTGCTACTGATTCAGCCTTTCATTTTGAGAGGTACTCTGCGAGTTCTAAGGGTGCGAGTTTGATACTCATATCTTCTTGATAATCACTTTCAACAATATCGAAACTTATATTCAATTTTTCTAATAGTTCTTTGCGTCTTGGTGATGTTGAAGCAAGGATGATTTTTTGCATTTAATTCTATTTATAAATATATGTATCATTATACCAAATCTCTCAAATATTCAATTTAAAAATTTCACAAAATACGCCCCCTTCCATTCGTATCAAGGGCTGTGCTGGAGATCGGTTATAAAAAACTAAAAGTCAATAAATCTTAATTTCATATTCTCCCATTTTTTCATATAATAAAAGCATCTTATTATTTCATAAAAAGGGATATGGAGAACTTAGGGACAGTACTAAAAAATACGTTTGGATTGGAGTCTTTTAGGGATGGACAAAAAGAGGTAATTGAGAGTATCTTGGATGGAACCGATACGCTTGTTTTTATGCCGACTGGTGGATGAAAATCTCTGACATATCAGTTGCCAGGAGTTTGTATGGATGGTCTCACGCTTGTTATCTCTCCTCTGATATCTTTGATGAAAGATCAGGTGGATAAACTCAAGGAACTAGGTATCAAAACAGAGCTTATTAATTCTACTATCTCTTTCGGTGAACAACAAAATATACTCAATGAACTTTCTTCTATTTGAGAACATACTGAAAATCCTATAAAATTTCTCTATATTGCACCTGAAAGACTTAACTCTGAGGGTTTTTTGAGAGTACTTAGAAAACTAAAAATATCTATGGTTGCTATAGATGAAGCACACTGTATCAGTCAATGGGGACATGATTTCAGACCGAGTTATATGAAGATCAAAGGCTTTTTAGATCAACTAAAAGAAACACAGAGTTTTCCCATCGTAGCACTTACAGCAACGGCAACAAAAAAAGTAAGAGCAGATATGGTTGAAAGGCTCGGGCTTCATGATTATAATATGTTTACAAAATGATTTGATAGAAAAAACATTGTTATTCTTGTGAGGGAAATGAGTAAAAAAGAAGAAAAAATTGATAAAGTATGAGAGATATTGGAGAAGACTCCTGGGAGTGGAATTATCTATTGTTCGAGTAGAAAAGTGACCAAGGAAGTATATGATGATTTACTGAAAAAATGAGTGAAGTGTGGAATCTATACTGGTGCTATGACTCCAGAAAAAAGAGAAGAAATGCAAAACGGTTTTATGACCTCTGAGCTGAAAGTTATTGTCGCAACGAATGCTTTTGGTATGTGAATCGATAAGAAAGATATTAGATTTGTCATTCACTACAATCTTCCTGGAAGTATAGAAAATTACTATCAAGAAGTATGAAGGGCTGGAAGAGATGATAAAAAAAGTTTTGGAGTAGTGCTTGCTTCTTATGGAGATACAAAGATTCAAGAATTTTTTATAGAAAATACGTATCCAGAAAAAGAAGAAATACTTAACTTTTATGATTATTTGTATAGGGGGTACGATCATGGATGATGACAAGGCCAAGAAATTCAGAAAACATACATGACTATGGCGGGTGAGTCAGGACTGAAAAATGATTATAAAGCCGGAAGTATTTTAAAAATTTTAGAAAAGTATTGAGTACTTAGGAAATGAGTTCAATGAGAAGTAGAAGAATGATTTAGAGGAAGGTGAATTACACTCTTACAAGAAAAAAGAAAACATTCTGAACTCCTAATTGACTGGAACCATCAGAATAAACTCAAAGATGAAGCCTATTATAAACTCGATCAAATTAAAAAATTACTTTTTTATCCAAGTTGTAGAAAGAGATTTATTTTGGATTATTTTGGAGATGAAGAGGATTTAAAAAACCTCTGAGATGACTGTGGAAGTTGTGATTATTGTTTGGAGAAGAAAGAGCTTCAAGCGTGAAAATTAGAGAATTTAGTTCATCTATCTACTTTTGGAATTGTGCTCGATGTGATATCAAGATTTAATAATAAATTCTGAATGAAACTCATAGCAAATCTTCTTCGGGGAAGTAGAGAAAAGAGAATTCTTGATTGGTGACTGGATAAGAGTGATGATTATTGAGTACTAAGTGAGTATAGTAGTGAATTAGTAGAAGCGGTTTTAGAGTGACTTATAAAAGAAGAATTTTTAGAACAAACAGGTTGAAAATTTCCTTTGATCCGTTTAACAGATCTTTGAGAGGTAGGACTTAAGAAAGAAAAAATCCTCAAAGAATCTGAGCCTGAATTACAAGAATATTTACATATGAAAGTGAAGAGTAATGCTTTTAAATCAAAAGCTACATGAAAAAGTACGAAGAAATCATGAGAAGGGAAACAAACTGGTAACTATGATCTCACTTTGAAACTATTTAAAGAATGAAAGGATCTTAAAGCGATTGCAAAAGAGATGGACTTCAAAGTGATGACCATTGAGAATCATATTTTGAAGCTCTACGAAAGAGGTGATTTATGACTTATGGATATGATAAAACTTTTGGATTTAAATCATTTAAAAGAAGTAAAAAGAGTTGTTGAAGAATCATTTGGTTCAAATGTTGATAAGTTGAAACCAATAAAAGAGAAACTTGAAGAAGAAGGGTTTGGAAATATTAGTTATTTTGAGATAAAATGAGCCCTCGTCATGATTGAAAAAAGGGACTTATAGCCCACTCCCTAACCCTCCTCCGAGGGAGAGGGAACAGAATATTTTACTCTTTCTCCCTTGGGGGAAAGATGCCTGAAAGGCAGATAGGGGGAAATTTAGATTCGTTTAAGGTTTTTGTATACTTTTATGAGTATCTTATTTTTTTAATTGAATAATAATTTATGTCAGTATTAAAAGAGGTAAAAGAAAGATATACATCAGGAGCAAAAGCGTTTGAACCAACTTTGTGTTGTAGTGTAGATTATGATAGGCAGTACCTAGAAATCATTCCAAAAGAAGTAATCGAAAGAGATTATGGATGTTGAGATCCTTCGAAATACGTGAAAGAATGAGAAACAGTCCTTGATCTTGGTTCAGGATGAGGAAAAATATGTTTTATAGCGTCTCAAATTGTTGGCCCAAAGTGAAAAGTAATATGAGTAGATATGACGGACGATATGTTAGCACTCGCAAGAAAATCACAAAGAGAAGTAGTAGAAAAATTAGGCTATGATAATATAGATTTTAGACATGGTTATATCCAGGATCTCAAAACGGATCTAGATAGAGTAGCAGGGTATTTAGAAAAAAATAATATCAATTCAGCTACAGACTATAAGCATCTCAATGAAGAAATCGAGAGGTTAAAGAAAGAGCTTCCACTCATAGAAGATAATTCTATTGATGTGATTGTTTCAAACTGTGTATTGAACCTTGTTTCAGATGACAAAAAGCATGAACTTTTTAAGGAAATGTTTCGAGTTCTCAAAGTAGGTGGAAGAATCGCAGTATCCGATATTGTTTCAGATGAGATCTCTCCAGAACATTTAAAAAATGATACTCATTTATGGAGTGGGTGTTTGACGTGAGCTCTTCAGGAAAAAGAATTTCTTGTTTGACTCGAAGATGCTTAATTTTATGGAATCAGTATAGATAAATATGATGAAAAACCTTGGCATGTGGTGGAAGGTATAGAGTTTAGAAGTGCTACGATTCTTGCTTACAAATGAAAACAATGAGAATGTTTAGAAAAGAATCAAGCAATTATTTACAAATGACCTTGGAAATCAGTACAAGATGATGATGGGCATACTTGGTATAGATGAGATAGAATGGCAGTTTGCGAGAAAACATATAAAATTATGACCAAAGCTCCTTATGGTAATTCTATGATTGGTGTTGAACCACTGCAAGAGGTACAAGAAACAATAGGTTTTGATTGTTCTGGAGCAAAGGTATTTCGTTCTCCAAAAGAGACAAAGCAGTGAGTGCAAAGAGAGAATACTTACGGTGAAGATAGTTGTGATAGTGGTGGATGTTGTTAGGAATAATCCCTCCCTCTCCACTCCGTTACGAGTACTCCCTTTGAAAAAGGGAGATGGAAATAAGGAAAAGATAACTCAATAATACGAATCTCCCTTTTTCAAAGGGAGTACCCCGATAGGGGGGGAGGGATTATAAATATTTTCATTAAATAAAAAAATATGTCTAAGAAATTTGATTACGATGCTATTGTCATTTGAGCTTGATCCTGAGGCCTAACGGTTTCTATATGACTTGCTGCTGCTGGGAAAAAAGTAGTACTTATTGAAAAAGGCCTTATAGGTGGAGATTGCACGAACTATTGATGTGTTCCTTCAAAAGCACTCATAGATGTTGCAAAGTCTTGAAAATATGACAATATACAAGATGCATTACAAGAAGTAAGAGCAAGAAGAAAGAGTATTCAAGATGAAGAAACTCCAGAGAAGACAGAGAGATATGGGATGAAAGTGATAGAGTGAATGGCCGTATTAAAAGATAAAAATACAGTACTGGTAGATGAAAAACAAAGAATTACTGCAGCAAATATTATTATTGCTACATGATCTCATCCAATTGTTTACCCAATTGATGGCTTAAAACAAGAAGATTTACTTACGAATGAAACTATATTTGAACAAACTGAAGAAATCAAGAACTTGGTAGTTATTTGAGGTGGATATATTTGATGTGAACTTGCAGAATCATTTGCGAATCTTGGTGTAAAAGTAACTTTAATTCAAAGAAATGAAAGGCTGATACCAAGAGAGGAGGATGAGGCATCAGAAGTGTTAACGAAAATATTTCATGAAAAATGAATTGAGGTATTATTAGGGAATGAGGTAGTCAGAGTAGAATGAAAAAAACTTATAGTAAGGGATAAAGATTTAGAAGAAGAGAAGGAAGTATCATTTGATAAAGTTCTCGTTGCACTTTGAAGGGCACCAACGGTAGAAGGAATTGATTTGGAGAAAGCTGGAGTTAAGTATGATAAAAAATGAATCGTAGTTGATAAATATTCGAGAACAAACATTAAAAATATTTATGCTCTTGGGGACTGTGTAAAATGAAATCCTCTCTTTACCCATTGGGCAAATAATGAATGAAGAGGGATTGTTAGAAATATTCTTGTACCTTTTTTGAAATCAAACTTTCGAAAAGTAATATTACCAATGACGCTCTATACAAATATAGAAGTTTCAAGGGTTTGAAAAACGAGAAAAGAACTTTTAGATCATTATAATGTTGATGATATAGTAACAAAAGTTATACATTTTCATGAGAATGATAGAAGTAAATTAACTCATGATGAAATAGGTTTTATCAAAATTAACTTCAAGAGGATAACGGGAAAAGTACTATGAGCTACTATTGTTGGAACAAGAGCTTGAGATATGCTCCCAATACTTACCTCTGCTATGCAGAATGGTATTTCAGGATATAAACTAGCAGGTCTTGTCTATCCATATCCAACCAAAGCTGAACTTATAAAAAGGGTAGCAGACAAGTTTGTTGTATCGACTATTACAAATATTAAATGAGAATTAAAATATTACCTCAAGGATAATAGTCTTCAGATAATTACGGCGCTTATTTGGATAGTTCTTATTCATAGTTTTTTCACATACAAAGCTATGAATCTTTTGAGTGTAGAACAAATAGCATTAAATCTGTATAATTTTATAGGATCAAATATGTTTATTTGACCATTTATATATATATTCCTTTATGCTATTAGACCAGTTGTTTTTTTTCCAGCAACACTTATGACCCTTATGTCTTGAGCACTTTTTTGATTTTGGCTCTGACTTGCTTTTACACTTGTTTGAGAAAACATGAGTGCCGCGTTTGCTTATTTGCTTTGAAGAATTTTTGGAAAGAAAATTATAGGGAAATGAGGGGGGACATGAATTATGAATGATTTAAAAAACAAAGCGAATGAAACTCCATTTATGACTATTTTGATGACTAGGTTGTTATTCTTCCCGTTTGATCTTGTAAACTATGCTGCTGGATTTTTAAAAATAAACTTTAGGTGATTTTTCTTAGCAACGGCAGTATGAATTATACCAGGAGCTTCTATTTTTATTCTCGCATGAGCAGCATTTCATTCAGAAAAAATAGAATCTTTTAGTGAAATCACTAAAAATGTTGATGTATCTATGCTCTATATAGCTGCGGTTCTTTTTGTATTGAGTATTGTTCTTGCCAAGGTATTGAAAAAAAGAGGTTTGTAATTATTTTAATATTTCTTATAGTGATACTTTACATGTATCACTATTTTTTATGTTTCATTTATTAAGAGTATCAGACCTATCAAAAGAAGAAATAGAGAGTATTTTTGTAAAGAGTTTAGAGTTGGATCGTGCGTGATCAATAGCTGATTTGGCTTGAAAAAATATATTATTTGTTTTTGAAAAACCATCGCTCAGAACGAGAGTAGCAACTGAGGTAGCTATTAATTCTCTCGGAGCAAATGTTATTTGTGTTGATCCCAGTAATTTTTTCTGAAGGGAAGAAATGAAGGATGTTATGAATAATGTAAGTTCCTGGTGTGATGGCGTTTTTGCTCGAGTTTTTTCTCATGGTTCTTTGGAAGAAATGAAGTGATTTTCTCAGATTCCCATTGTGAATGCTCTGAGTGATACCCATCATCCTATGCAAGCTTTGGCTGATTTACTGACTATATGGTGAAAATTTTGAAGAGATAAAAAGATAGTTTGTTCGTTTGTTGGAGATGCGAATAATGTTACTTTCTCTCTTTTTGAAATATTATTGTTGTTTGGACATGAAGTTCGTTTGGTATGCCCAGAAAAATATTGTTTTTCCCAAGATGATTTGGATTATTTTTGAGTATTAGCGAGTGAGAATTGATGAAAATTCGATGTATTTCATGATGTGAATGAGTGAGTGGTGAATGCTGATATTATTTATACAGATACATTTATTTCCATGTGAGAGGAAGACACAGCTGATGAGAAAATAAAGTTCTTTACTGATTATCAAGTGAATGAGGATGTGATATCTCACACAGGGAAAAAATCATACTTTATGCATTGTCTTCCAGCTCATAGAGGAGAGGAAGTTACGAATGAAGTCATTGACTCAGAAGTTTCTTTGGTTTATGAACAAGCAAGAAATAGAATGGTAGTCTCGAAATGAGTCTTTCATAAACTTTTATCTTCATTTTAACTTTCTTTTAAGGTGATATAATATATTATAACCATTAACATATTATATCACCTTATTTTTTATGCAATCAAATCTTAAATTTATAAAGGCTTTGAATGGAAAAATTTTAGAAAAATCTAAAATAGAGACTCTGCAAATTAATCTCGGAAAAAAGTGTAACCTTACTTGTGGTCATTGTCATGTTGAAGCATGACCACATAGGACGGAAGAATTGGAGAGTGAGGCTTTGAATGATATCCTTGATATTATCAAGAGGTTTCCAGAAATTAAGACGGTTGACCTTACTGGATGAGCTCCAGAAATGAATAATGGTTTTAGAGAAATTGCTGAACTTGCCAAAAGTCTTGGGAAAAAAGTTATTGTAAGAACGAATCTCACAGTATTTTTTGAAGAGTGATATGAGTATCTTCCAGAGTATTTTGCAAAAAATGAATATGAATTAGTTGCGAGTCTCCCTTGCTATCTCGAAGATAATGTTGATAAGATGAGAGGGGATTGAGTCTATGAAGATTCCATACAGGCATTACAGATCTTGAATACATTTTGATATGCGAAGGATGAAGACTTGATTATTAATTTAGTCTATAACACAGCTATGACAGAAGAAAAAGAGAAGTTTGCGTTGGCTCCAGATCAGAAAAACCTAGAAAGTGATTATAAAAAATTTCTAGGTGAAAAGTTTGGGATAGAGTTTAATAATCTTTTTGCTTTTACGAACATACCATGTGGAAGGCTGAAAAAATACTTGCAAGTGAAACATATTTATGATGACTATGTAGATTTCTTGAGAGATGCATATAACCCTAAGACTTTGTGAAATCTTATGTGTAAGACTCAACTTTCCATTGATTACCTTTGAAATATTTATGACTGTGACTTCAATCAGGTAGAGTGAGTTTCAGCCGTTTGAGAAAAAGGAAAGAAATTGACTCTCAAAAATATTCTAGAAAAAAATTCACTTGATATTATAAAAAATATTATGGTACGTGACTATTGTTTCTGATGTACTGCTGGAGCAGGCTCTAGTTGTGGAGGAGCACTTTCTTAATTTTTAGTTGATATTTTTCCGAGATAGTATATATTTCTTATTATATTTTATAAAGTAATTATATCTTATGGCTGATAAATATTTACTATTTGTTTGCGGACATAACTCAGGAAGGAGTCAGATGGCGGAGGTATATTTTAATACGTATAATAAAAACTCAGATATAGAAGCTCGTTCTGCTGGAACTGCTCTCCAGTGAGATGGGAAAATAAATCCAAAAATAGTGACTCTATTGGATGACAACGATATAGACATATTTAATCAGGATAAGATTTATCAGCCAAAAAAAGTAACACAAGAAATGTTAGAGTGAGCAGAAGCAGTATATACTATGTGATGTATGGATGGTGAATGTAGTTTTTTGAATAGAAAAATAGACTATGATTTTGCTTTAGACGATCCAGCAATAGATGATACAGATATACAAAAAATGTTTGAAGATTTTAAGAAAAAAATAGATCCAATTATTAAGAAATTTAACAGCTAATCATTATTATTATGGAGGAGATAAAAGATGTGCTTTTAATGAGACAATATGCAACGAGCTTTTCAGAAAGAGATAAAAAGGAGTCTCTGAAAAGCTCTGTTAATGATGCACTAGGATATACAACAAACTTTAATGGACATGATATCACTTTCTTTTTCCCGTGATATGGTCAGAATATTAGGAGAATAAGTGATGAAATTATTAATGGAATCAATAATGGAACTATTACTGATATTATCGATATAGGTTGATGATGAGCACTTGACCCTCATTTAAAACTAGGGGATTTTGTATTTTCTGAATGAGATATTACCCCTGATTTTCTGGAACCTATAAGTCTTAATTCTAGGCCTGAGACTAAGGAGATATTTAGAAAAATAGCAGAGGATGCTGGAAGAAAATTTGCTACCTCAAAGATTCTCACAACAAAAAAAATTATTCGTCATAAGGGGGATAGACTAGAATTATTTAAAAAAACTTGAGCGAAGGTAGTACAAATGGAACATTATCGGTTTGTAAGTCAAATAAAATCAAGAGTAAAACCAGAAGCTTTTGAAAAACTCTATATTAGTCATTTAGAAATAGTTTCAGATGAAGTGCCATCAACCACAAGCTTTATTGAGTCAACTTGGTGAATACTCAAAGCAGTAAACTACTGTGTCCTTTCAAATCAAAAACATATTTGAGTTTTTAAAACAAAATTCTTAAACGAATTTTTAAAATAAGCATATATTCTCCTAGAAATCATATTATATAAAAGAAATGTCAAGTTGCTTTTTTGGTTTTTAAAATACTTTTGTGATAAAATAATATAGATTAGTTCATTATGTTATTTTACCTGTGAATTTTACAAAAATATTAAAGAAACTTTCTGATAATAAAGCACCTTCTAAGTCAAAAACTAAAGTGGAGGATTTATTTAGTGTTTCTGGATCAAGCTCTGCTAATTCGAGCACTAAAAAAAGTCTAGGATCAGACCTTGATATCATATCGTATTGAGATAAAAAAGAAGATTCAGGTACGATAGCTTTGATAAATGATATGTTTTTAAATGCATTGAAAGGGAACGCCTCAGATATTCATATCGAACCAAGAGATCGTGTTATCAAAGTAAGGTTTAGGGTAGATGGAAATTTCTTAAACTATAAAGACTTTGCTTTAGATATGAGAGATTCTATTATTGCTAGAGTAAAAATAATTGCATACCTTAGAATTGATGAACATAGATTACCTCAAGATGGGAAGATAGCATATAAACTATTTTGATGAAAGTCAGTTGATATGAGGGTTTCTGTTATTCCTACCATTTACTGAGAGAAAATTGTTATCAGATTACTTAAAAAAGATGATCAGCCACCAAAACTAAAGGATCTTGGTATTATGCCATATAACATGGTGAGGCTGAAAAGCCACTTGAAAGATAGTTATGGTATGATACTTGCCGTAGGACCAACAGGTTCGGGTAAATCTACCACTTTGTTTTCCCTACTTTCTCAGTTTGATCCAGAAGATAAGAATATATCTACTCTTGAAGATCCAGTGGAATATAGAATTAAGGGCGTGAATCACACTCAAATTAATCCAGCAATAAACTTTTCTTTTGCCAGATGACTCAGATCACTCTTGAGACAAGACCCTGATATTATTATGGTATGAGAAATAAGAGATGAAGAAACAGCGAAATTAGCAGTTGAAGCTTCAATTACCTGACATATAGTATTTTCTACTATTCATACGAATTCTGCGACTCATACTATCCAAAGGCTTATAAATTTATGAGTTGATCCTTTATTGATAGCATCTTCTCTAAGAATGATTATTTCTCAGAGGTTGGCAAGAAAACTTTGTATGTCTTGTAAAGTACCATATAAAGCAAATGATAAAATAAAAGAGTATATTGTTTGAAGAGTTGGAAGATATATCAGGGATAAGGATGGTTTAAATCTTTTCAAACCAGCTGAATGATGATGTGAGAAATGTAACCATACATGATTTAGTGGAAGAATTGGTTTATATGAAGTTCTTGAGATGACAGAAAAGCTAGAAAACCTTATGTTGAAAAATGCGAGTAGAGTACAACTTGAAATTCAAGCAGTTTGAGATGGTATGATTCCTATAAAGGATGATGCACTCCTAAAGGTAGTTTTATGAGAAACATCGCTTGATGAAATATTGTCTGTACTGGGGGCATAGAGTTTTTTATACTCTACTGAGTAAAATAGAGAGAAGTCTAGTGGAAATGATAAAAAGTTGCTAAAAATGTTTGCTTTGTTATACTGAAATATGATATAATTATTTCGTATAATACATATATGAATACACTTTTACAAAAGCTTTTCGATACGTATAAGGTCTCACCTAAAAATAGACATGATATCGAACAAATATATGGTTTAATGCCAGTTCATAAAAAGAACAACCTTCTTAAGAACTTTGAAGCACTTGCATATAGACTTGAAAAGATAGAAAAAAGTATAGCAATCGAAAGAGATATACTTATTTGAGATATAATGACTGATCTCGAACAAGCTGTTGAAACAGAGAGGAGAAAAAGAATAATTTTTCAAAACAAAAACACATGACAAAATGTAGCCCAAACCTTAAAACATTAGAAGATAAATGGAATAATACTCCTGCCTATTTAACGGAGGGGAAATTATGACAGCTTTTTGATAATATATATGATTCTAATAAAAGGGCCTTTGCAGAGCATATTATAAAAATAACATGTTGAGAAAAATGGGCTGTTGATATTTGTAATCAAAGATTAAAAGGTGGTGAGAAAGTTGCAAAACTCATAGATTTGAATAATAAAAATAATAGATGAACTATAGTTCAAGCATCAAATGATAACTTTCCTCAAGAAATGAGAAAAAAATGAGTCCTATAAAAAAAGAACCCAAAGGTTCTTTTTTATTGTTTCGATTCTATAAGTCCATTTAGAGTATTAATTTCGAGAGTTTTTTCGAAATTATTTTTAAGGCTCAGAGTAGTTTTTAATTTTTTGTATCTTACATCATCACAGGCTCATGTAAGGGTAATATCTTTTCACTCTATTTCTATTATTCCAGTTGCAGATATACTTCCAGTAAAGCTTTCATCTATGCTTGAACATACAAGCTCTTGTACTTTATAGTTTGTTTCTATGTTTATATTTTCATACGAGACCCAAGTTCAGTTATTATAGTATGTTTGTATGTTTCCACTTCAAGAGGTCGAAAATTCAATCTTCCATTTTTCTGGGATTTCTAGATTTACTCCTACCGCTTTTCACAAAAGAGCATTGCTTCTTATTTCTTCGAAAGCAGTCACTATTTTATTTGAGAATATACCAAGCTTTTGCTGATCATTTAATGAATTGAAGTTTAAACTAGAAGCTCATATAATTCATAAACTGATGATAAATAGTACCAGCAAAAGTTCTATAAGTGTAAATGCTTTTTGGTTTTGTAGAGGACATTTTTTTTCCATAAAAAATTTGTAAAAATTTAATTTTGGGTACAATAGATTTGTTATTATTTTACTTATAAAAAAATAAGTTCAACTTTTAATTTTATAATCTGAATTTCTGCTATGACTAATATATGAAAGTTTCTTCTCATTATTTTTGTTTCTATTTTTTCTTTCGTTCAAGTAAAAGCGCTTGATGCCCCTACTTGACTCGTATTGAACGAATCTTCTTCTGATAGTTTAAATATCTCTTGGGATGCAGTTACAGATTCTACAGGATACTATGTTTATTATTCTACGGAATCATGAATATATGATCAACAAGTTGATGAACTTATAGAGACAACAAATGTTATTATTAATGCCCTTGAAGCAAGTACTACTTATTATGTATCGGTAGTGAGTTTGGATTCTCAATGAGTTGAAAGTGAAAATTCTTTGGAGTTAGAAACTGAAACAAGTGCATCAGAAGAAATAGTATGAGATCCTTTTTCTTTACAATCAGTTCAAGTGAATTCTTTTTCTGAGATTGAACTTACTTTTAGTGAAGCTTTAGAAATACACCCAGATGCAAGTAGAGAATTCAAAGTACTAAATAAAGAGGATAGTTTAGATGAATTATTAGTAGTGAAGACTCAAGTGAATGAAGAAGATACTACGAAAGTAGTGCTTACTTTTGATAGAGAAACTCTTCCAGCTACTGAGTATGAACTTACGGTTATTGATATAAAAAGTGATTCGGGAAAAAACATAGAGTCTTGAATTGATGGAATTAGTTCTTTTTCAACACCAAATGAATTTGAAGTGGAAGAAGTGTTAGAAGAACCTATTGTTGAGGATATGCCAGTAGAAGAAGGTATTGATTTAAATGCTGCTGGGGAAAGTGATGAGACAGTAGTGGAAGAAACGCCAGATATGGCGCTCAATTCTGCTGCACCTCTTGATGCTGTTTCTTGAGAAACACTCACAGAAGATGATATAGAAAAAAATACTGTTTCTGAGGCAAGTAAAACAGAAGAACTTCCTAATACCGGTCCTACACATATACTTCTTTTTATCCTTACCTTCATAATAGCAACTCTATTCTTTGTATTTAGATTTAAAAGAAGTTAATCTTAAACGATAAAAAAGTCCTAGATTATCTAGGACTTTTTTATATGTTTTGTTTCTTGTGGAGAGGGATGAGTAATCATATTACGCTTATTTGTTTTATAGTAATGAGTTTGTTGTATTGTCTGACTATTTTTTTATAGAGTTCGAGTTTGCTTCATATATCGAAACTTTTATCTATTATTAAATCTCTGATATATATAAATGTTCCTTCTTTGAGAAGTTTGTTATGTTTGTTGCATATTCTAAAAATGAAATTGAGTTCATTGTGTATGAGAGTTTGTGTTCTTATAATATCAGGGAGAGGTATTCATAGACTATTTTCGACAAAATCAACTTTTCTTAGTTTCAGTGTTTCTGCGAATATTTCGTTATGTTTTACTACCTTGTTTTTTGAAACTTCAAATATACTTGGTATAAGATTATTTCTTTCCCTGAATGTACTACTTATTTGTCTTTCGAATGATTCTACTTTTATTTTTAATAATAATAAAATCACTCAATAGAGTGTAATGAGGGAGATAATTCATATTATAATATATATATACATGCTTTATTTCTTTTTTTATAATCACTATAATAAATAGCTATTGATATTATCTCATATTTCGTCTATATTATCAAGTTTTTATCTCTCTTTATTTTTTTAATATGAACTCTTTTCTACTTTATTTTGAATCAAAAGTAAATCTTTCACTTTTGATTGCATTAACATTATATATGAGGAATAGTTTTCTTTTTTAATATGCTTAAGAACATCAATAGTTTGAGCTATGCTATTCTTTTTTATAGATTCATTGGTATCTCACTTTGGTAAATATTTTTCAGGGACTTTGTTGGTGTTTTTCCAGTAGTCTCTTGTTTTTACGTTATTGATCCAAGTAATTCATATATAAATATTTGCTTTTCATTGAGGGACTCCTAATTGTACTCTCTTCTCTTCTATTTTCCTAAATACTTCATTGTGAAAGATAGGTTGGGTATATATGTTGGCGGAATTATTCTGTCTGAGAAATGGTATCTTTTTATCGAATCTTCACCAATTATCGTTATAAATATCGGCACAAATAGATAGTTTTTCTTTTTTTCAGAGAGTATTGATTACGGCGTCTGTTGTGAGCATATTATTTGTATTTGAATATATATCTCAAGTAATGAGCAGTATTTCCTTTATTTTTTTTGATAGGAGTTTATTTATTCTCTGCGTTGCTTGAGATACTGTTTGAGAATCTTGTGATCTTAAGTGGAGTACGAGTTCTTTTCCTTTAGGAAGAATATCCTCTATATCTGCTATTTCTTCAGGTGACATAAAGCATACCTCTCATCATTTTCTATCCCTTAGGTGTGGAAGGTTCACAATGTCGTACTTGCAGTCTTGGATTTCTTGTATTTTGTTTACCAAGTATTCCTTATTTCTAGGAATAAGCTCTATAGCAGTTTTAGGGGAATTCATAATATATTTTATCAAATAAAAAACCTCTGTCTTATTTCAAGACAGAGGTGAGGAAGCTCTATTTATTTTTATGCAAATAATAGAACCTGTCTTGAAAAGAAGGTTGTCATCATTTGCATCATGATTATTGTGTAGTTGTTCTTCATACTTACTATACTATAACATATCTAATACTTTCTCATAGTAATTCAAAATTTATTCATGTCAATTTTAATAATTTATATTATGGAATATAGGTTTTTGAGTTGACTCCTTATAAAAAAAGAATATAATGTGCTTGACAGATGTTACAGAAGAATAAATTGTAGCATTTTTTTTATTATTTTTATTTATAATCTCTATGTTGAAATTTTTTAAAGAGTCTGTAAGAGAGATAAAACACGTAGTATGGCCTACTAGGGCAGAAACAAGAAAGTATTTTATAACGGTTCTTGTAGTACTCGTATGTTTTGGATTGTATTTATTTATTGCAAGTACTATTTTTTCTGAAATATTATTTGGTATTAAATGAGCTATATCTGGATGAAACTCTGTTAATGTAACTCCTATATTTGATCCAAATTCTATTGTTGTAAATTCTGGAAGTTTAGATGCTTCTGGAAGTTTAGTAGAATCTTGAAGTGTCGCTGAGTAAATAGTTATTATATTTTAAATTATTTTGTATGTCTACACAACCAGAATGGTATGTAATTCAAGTAGTTGCTTGAACAGAGGAAAATGTAAAATCATCACTTTTTCAAAGAAGAGAAAGCTTTTGATTAGAAGATTATATTATTGATGTATTTGTACCAACTCATGATGTTGTTTCGGTGAGAGCAAGTGGTGAGAAGGTAAAGAAGAAAAAGAATATTCTTCCAGGGTATATTTTGGTACAAATGAATGTAACCAATGAAAGTTGGTATATTGTAAGGAATACTCCGAATGTAACTGGGTTTTTATGAGCCTGAAATATTCCAGTACCTGTTTCTCCAGCTGAACTTGATCAACTCAAATGAACGGTAAAATCAAAATCAGAAACTTTTGAAACTAAATACAAGGAAGGTGATCTTGCAACAGTAATTAAATGACCTTTTGAATGAAGCGAGTGAACGATTCTAGAGGTAAGTGAGAAAAAGGGTACATTGAAGTTAAATGTAAATTTATTGTGAAGAGATACACCTATAGAGTTAGAATTTTCTCAGATAAAGGTTTAGAGTAGGTTTTTGCTTTCTAAGATATACGTATGAAATTATCCTTGAAATTTTTGTTTTTCTTTCTTGCTATATTCTTACTTAATATATTGTTTTATTTTGTTTCTGCAGATTATAGGTTTTTTGTTAGTCATTTAAAACACTCTAATAATGAGGAAATGGTTGATAGTCTTATTGAGGAATATAGTGCTCCACCGTTGGATGTGGGGATCATAAAAATGAAAGATACTGAATTATGATTATCAGCTGACAATGAGGAAGAGTTATGAGAGGTTTCGGAAGAAAAGAAAAAGATTTCTATAAAAAAACAAGTTGTTTTGTGAAAAAATTATAAGGATATATTAAATCGATTCACTTCGGAGTATGTTTTGAAAAAAATTGAGGTTAATTCAAGCCTATTTGAATTAACGTGAGAGTATCCGGACTACTATTATGAATATTATTCCAAAGACGTAACTCTCTATTTGTTTCCTACAAGAACGTATAAAGAAGTGTTTGATATATTTGATTATTTAAGTAACAATCTTCCTTTTTCTTTAAATGAAATAAATAATTTTTGAGATCATTCATTTTATATAAATTTAAGAGAAGATGTGGCAGATAATTTTGTAAGATTGGTTATCTCAGAGGGTGGAATAACTTTTTGATTGAAAATAAAAAAAGATGAGTATAATAGGGTAAAGAATATTCTCTGACTCAGTGATATTTAAAAATATTTTAATACATTAATAACTATAGACTATGACTAAAATTTTTGTTACGAAAGAATGATTAAAGAAATTACAAGACGAATTAGCGAATCTGAAAGACGTTCAGAGAGTTGAAATTGCAGCAAAATTAAAAGAAGCAATCAGTTTCTGAGATCTATCTGAGAACTCTGAATATGAAGATGCTAGAAATGAACAAGCTGCTGTTGAGCTTAGGATATCTGATTTAGAAGAACAATTAAAGAATGTTGAGATTATAAAAGAAAAGGCTACAAAGTGAGAGAAAGTAACTATGTGAGTTACAGTAATTCTAGAGAATATAGCTACAAAAACAAAAGAATCTTATAAAATAGTTGGTTCGACAGAATCAGATATTCTTGCGGAGATTCCTATGATTTCAAATGATTCCCCAGTAGGGAAGTCAGTTTTGTGAAAGAAAAAAGGAACGAATGTAGTCGTGAAGGCTCCGTCAGGTAATTTTGAGTACAAGATACTTGAAATAAAGTAATATTTTATTTTTTATGAAAGAAGCATGGAGGTAAATTTCTATTATGAACATCTTATATTGGTCCCCGCAGTTGCTTTTGTAATTACCATATTTTTTAAATGATTATTCATTAAAAAAAGAAATGGAAAATTTGATTGGGAATGAACTCTGGGAAGTGGATGAATGCCTTCGGTACATTCTTCAGTAGTTGTTTCTCTTACAGCTGCAATTGCTTTAAAGTATTGATTTTCTTCTGATTATTTTGCTATTTGTATGGCATTTACAGTTATTATTATATATGATGCAGTAAATGTAAGGTTTGAGGCAGGACAACATGCAGTTGGTATGAATGTTTTGTTTTGAGAAA
>Ga0228614_1000076_pt1 | contig 59080 bp, 49 predicted proteins | sample 15DmetaG_FD_190531 | JGI IMG/M metagenome (GOLD analysis project Ga0228614, IMG submission 190531) | Seawater microbial communities from Monterey Bay, California, United States - 15D | ecosystem: Environmental > Aquatic > Marine > Coastal | place: USA: California | collected 2016-10-13
ATAAGTTTGAACCAACCACTGCCCCAGTTCCCCACTCATAACTTGCACTAGTTCCATCTATACCACCTGCTGCTGTCAATGTTGTTCCTGTTCCTGAACAAATTGTTGTTGTTCCTGATATACTTGTTGGAGCCGTTGGAGCTGTTTCTATTGTTACCAACTGAGTTACTCCACCTGTTGTGTTTGTACATGAACTTGTTCCTACTCTGCGTACCCAATAAGTTGTATTTGATGTTAAGTTACCTGTACTTAATACTGATGATGTTTCTGCTAATAAGTTTGAACCAACCACTGCCCCAGTTCCCCACTCATAACTTGCACTAGTTCCATCTATACCACCTGCTGCTGTCAATGTTGTTCCTGTTCCTGAACAAATTGTTGTTGTTCCTGATATACTTGTCGGAGCCGTTGGAGCTGTCTCTACTACGATAGCTCCTGAATAACTACTTTGAGCTGAGCCACAATCTCCTGTAACTACACAATAATAATATAGTGTTCCTGATGAAGCTGCACTTGGAGTATAAGTTGGTGAATCTGTTCCAACAGTACTTGCTCCAACAGTTGATGCTGAAGTATTACTATACCATTGGTAAGAGATATTTGTTCCTGAAGCAGTTATACTCAATGCAGAAGGAGAACCTCCTTGACAAACAGTTTCTCCAGATAAAGACTCCGAATCTACAGTAGGTGCAACACATGCTACACAACTCAAACTAACCTCCGCCTGACCCTGAGCAGCACCTTTACCATCTACATAAATATAATAATCTGTTGCTGCAACAGTCGTCCAAGTATATTCTGAAGTAGTACCTGTACCTGAATCATCATCTCCACCTATACAAACTAATGAACCACAAGTACCTGAAAAAACATTTATTTCAGTATCCATGTTGGTACCTGCATTATCTGTTGTAAAGGTAAAATCTGCTCCAGTTCCAGTTACCACGTACCAAACACCTTCTGCTGGAGTTCCTCCATTAGTACAACCAGCTGGTGCATCCGTTGAAGTTGCAAAAATATTACTAGCTATATCAGAAGCTCCTCCACATGTTAAAGCTATTGCATCTGCACATAAATCATTAGGTGGCGTTACAACAACTCCTGAAATAGGAGTGAAAGAGTAGTCACATTGATCTCCTCCAAACCCATCTACTCTCATTGTATAGGTATTCCCAATAGTAAGACCTCCAAAATCGTATGTTCCGGATGAACCAATACCTCCAGTAGGATTTTCACAAGACCCCGAAATCATAGTAAGCGAACCACATGAACCTGAAAAAACGGCTAGTTGAATACCTTTTGATCCAGTATTTGAACCGTCACCTCCACCACAATTATATAATGCTGGAGCCTCAACACCTCCAGTAATCGCCCATGAAATCTTTACAGAATCGGAACCTGCAACAAATTTCATCCAAGAATCATTCTCAACAGATCCACAAGAATTTGGATATGTCTCAGGTGACCCTACACTAGGTGAATACCCGCATGAAGTACTTCCATAAAACGATTGAGACAAATCAATAGTTGGAGCTCCAGCACACTCATCATCAGGAGCAGAAGTTAAAGTACATGCATCACAAGCACTGTAGGCTGCACTTGTTTTAACACAAGTCCCATCGGCCTCATCAATCACATTTAAACTAAGAGCTCCACTCAAACCAGAAACAGTATAAGTTCCTGTAGATGAAATACCAGTTTGTAAATCCGTAGTTCCATCTGTAATTTTAACTGTACGCCCAGTGGCTAAAGCATTAATTGTAACATCAACACTATAAGTCAAATCTGAATTACAATTTTGTACTCCAAATGTAACATTCAAAACATCACAATGAAGGCATGCTGAGATAGGAGTATTTACAGAGCAAGCTGGTACAGACTCATTTATTACGTAATAAGTTACAGAACCGCTTAAAGAATTATATGTTTTTATTCCAGTAGAGTTAATTCCTGTTTCAAGATCCGTTGTTCCATCATTAACCCTAACTGTTGAAGAACCTAAATCTGTAATATTGACATCAATAGAATAAGTTAAATCATTATTACAAGTTTGAGTAATAAAAGCAGTAGGTTCACATACTTCAGTTACTAAGAGATTATCAAATGACGCTCCATATCCCCAGTCACCCTCATAGTAAAAACGTAAAGAATAATTGTCTCCGGGAGTTATCCCAGAAGTTGTAGCTGAATAAGAACAGCTATTACAATCAGAAGTAATACTAATCAAAGTAGATTCAACAATAGAGTTTGTTTCATTATAAAGAGTTACAGTAAACTCTTCTGGTGATGTATACCACTTAAACCCATAGTTAAAACTAATATCAATAGAGGTTTGTGAAGGTGTAAATGGACCTGAAACCAACGTTGCAAATTGATCACAAGAAATCCCACCAGCTTCAATATTAGCACGTCTCCCTGAACAACCTGAACACGTACTGTTAGTACTAGAAGTTTCAACTGTCCAACCATCACCGGCAACACAGTTAACATTCGCATTTATTTGATATGGATCTGAAGAGGTTAATGTCGATATGTTACCAAGAGAAACACCGGAAAAATCTTCACTCAGAAGAGTAGTTTGTGAATAAGCTTGACCAACCGCAAAACAACTTATTAAAAATATAACTATAATTTTCTTCATCTTTATTCTTTGATTAAATCTGTAATTAATACATAGCTATTTTTCGCATCTTTACAATATTCTGACATCTCTATTTCTGCTTCACTCACTGGATTAACAGGAACACTTATTATTCTTTTTTGAATAGGCTCAAATTCTTTTGTAGATAAAACAACTTTCCCTTTAGCTTCAAGCGCTTTGATATTCAACAAAACCGCTTTTCGTTTTTCATAATCCCCTACTAATAAATTCAATTCATCAATCGCAGCTGCGGTTGTAGAAGAATAAACATACCTCACCTTCTGTCCAAAAGACAAACCAGCTAAAAACAAAAATAAAAATGTAACTTTCCCTTTCATATTAAACTTTTAAAAAAATCATACTAACAGGTTCTCCCCAAAGTACCTTAACCTTCAAAAGCTAAGTTTATTCAGAAAAGAACTTATTTATTCTATGTGTAGATAAAGCAAAAATAAGAATTTAAACGCTTACTAAAACCTAATTACTAAACATTTTAACATATAAAACCCTTAAACTATAATTTACAACGATTCGTTTTTTATTTTTTTAACAACAGGATGTTGAAACCGTTTATTTTATAACAATAAACTCTGTTCTCCGATTTTTCTGATGCCCCTCTTCCGAACATTCATTTTTATCACAACTGCATTTCACTACCTGCATCGTTTCTCCAAAACCTTTAGCATATAAACGTTCAGGATTAACAACCTTCCCTTTCAAGTATGCTAACGTTGCTTCTGCCCTATCCTTAGACAGATTCATATTATAATCAAACCCTCCTTGACAATCCGTAAAAGACCTTACCTCTATTCTTACTTCTGAATTATCATTTAACACCTCAATAACTTTATGAAGAGACTTCTTACTCTCCTCTGTTAAACTAAACTCATCTAAATCATAATAGATAACTACAGGAGGATCAAACAATACAGCTAAATCCTCTCCCTCTTTAATTTTCGGAGTAGAAACAATAGCTTTCAACGCCACTTCTTGATCAACTGCATCGGTAACAACAACTAAATATTCTCCATCAGGTACATTTTCTAAGTCTTTACTAGTAGACCCATCTGACCACAAATAAGTGTAAGGCTCAACACCTCCACTTACAGAAATCTCAACTTTTCCATCCTTCCCTTGAAACACTGTAACTGATTTTGTTTCTGTTACATCAACTTTTAATTTGGGAGACTTAATTTTTTGAACATAAAAAATATCTTCATTCCCTTTCATTTCTCTATCAGAAGACCAAAAGATACGATTACCAATTGAATGTAAATAAGCATCAAATCCAGGAGAGTTTATTGTAGCTCCTAAATTTTTAGGTTTAGACCAATTCTGCCATGTATTATCTAACCTTACAGAAAAAAAGATATCGGCATCACCAAAACCTCCCCTACCGTTACTTGAAAAATACAAAGTATCAGAATCATAAGTCAGAAAAGGACTAATCTCAAAACCTTCCGTATTTATACCTTCTCCTAAATGAATTGGAGCTGACCAAACTTCATCCCCCTGCTTAAAACTAGCATACAAATCTTCTTCCCCTATAGTAACCGGACCTTTATAAGACATAATAATCACATTCTCTTCCTTATTAATTGTGAAACCACAAAAATCTCCATCTACTAGCAAACCTTCAATAGGCAAATGTTTTGGTTCCCCCCACCTCTCCTCCAATCTTTCAGCAACAGCAATTCCATCTACGTAGGTTTTATTCTTATTGTATGAGTCTAGCAGATAAACCTTAGTACCACTTGCATTGAAACCAAGTACAGAATTATTCAACTTGTTATTCAACTCTTTTACAGGTTTTGCATCATCCCAAACACCTACCCCGTTTTTTTTAGCCATCCAAATGTCTTGATTCAAGAATCCTTTATATTGATTATCTTCAGCATTCCTTGTAAAATACAAGGTAGTACTATCCACATAAAAAAGTGGTGACAACTCGTTATATTTAGTATTTATCGGATCTTTTAATTTTAAAGGAACAGAAGTAACCCATCCTTGAGAAAAAAGATTACATATAATGCAAAAAGTAAAAGCTAGGGATATAATCTTAGACATAATTTAATTGAGTAATAGTTTATTATAAGATATCAAAATTACATTAAATTTAACACCTAATTAAATTAAGAATTAAAGATATTCACTAATTATCAACCTTAACAAGGTTTAATTGATTTTAAACAATAAATAGAGTCAACACTTTTAAAACAAAACTAACCACTTGATTTATTGATTAATGAACAAAAGAAAAATAAATTTCAACTGAAAATAAGTTAACAAACTCTTAAAAAATCACAAAAACATTTGTATCAATACCACAAAAAAGGTATTTTTGCATTCAAATGATTTTTATTTATAATTAATCTAAATAAAATTAAAGAAAAAAATGATAACTGTAACAGATAACGCTAAAGAGCAAGCTATAAAACTCATGCTTGAAGATGGAAAACCAAACTTATTCATCCGTGTTGGTGTTGAAGGAGGTGGATGTTCAGGACTAACCTACCAATTAAAATTTGACAACGAAGATAAAGAAGGAGACAAAGTATTTGAAGATAATGGAGTTAAAATAGTTGTCGACAAGAAAAGCTACTTATACTTAATTGGGACATCACTAGATTATAGCGGAGGGTTGAATGGCAAAGGTTTTGTTTTTAACAATCCGAATGCTGGTAGAACGTGTGGTTGTGGTGAATCCTTCTCTATTTAAATTAGATAATTCAATTTTAAAAATACAAAAATGGGATATACAGAAAATGAATTAGCTAAAGACCTTGAAAATCAAGAGTACAAATACGGATTCACAACTGACATTGAATCTGAAAATGCTCCTAAAGGTCTTACTGAAGAAACTATCAGATTGATCTCTTCAAAAAAAGAAGAACCTGAATGGCTTCTAGAATACCGATTAAAAGCATTTAAAATATGGCAAGAAATGAAGGAGCCTGAATGGGCACACGTTCAATATGAAAAACCTGACTTTCAAGATATCATATATTATTCAGCAGTTAAAAAGAAACAATACGAATCATGGGATGATGTAGATCCTGAGATGAAAGCAACTATGGAGAAATTAGGAATTTCTCTTGACGAACAAAAAGCATTAACAGGTACAAGTAATGTAGCAGTAGATTTTGTTATGGATTCTGTTTCTGTAGCCACATCATTCAAAAAGAAACTTTCTGAATTAGGTATTATTTTCTGTTCTTTTTCTGAAGCCGTTCAAGAGCACCCAGAATTAGTTCAGAAATATATGGGGACTGTAGTTCCTACAACTGACAACTTTTATGCTGCATTAAATTCTGCTGTATTTACAGATGGTTCTTTTTGTTACATTCCAAAAGGAGTAAAATGCCCAATGGAGCTATCTACTTACTTTAGAATTAACGAGCAAGGTACTGGTCAGTTTGAAAGAACATTAGTTGTTGCCGATAAAGGATCATATGTTTCCTATCTAGAAGGTTGCACTGCTCCTATGCGAGATGAGAACCAACTTCACGCAGCTGTTGTTGAATTAATAGCGCTAGATGATGCAGAAATCAAATATTCAACTGTTCAAAACTGGTATCCTGGAGATAAAGATGGTAAAGGCGGTATTTACAATTTCGTAACAAAAAGAGGAATTTGCGAAAAAAACGCAAAAATTTCTTGGACTCAAGTGGAGACAGGGTCGGCTGTAACTTGGAAGTACCCTTCATGTATCCTTAAAGGTGACCATTCAGTAGGTGAATTTTATTCCGTTGCTGTAACTAATAATCATCAACAAGCGGATACTGGAACAAAGATGATTCACCTAGGAAAAAACACGAAAAGTACAATCATTTCCAAAGGTGTTTCTTCTGGAAAATCAAATAATTCATACAGAGGCTTGGTTCAAATTAGTAAAAATGCAGAGAATGCAAGAAATTTTTCTCAATGTGACTCTTTGCTTTTAACAGATACTTCAGGAGCTCACACATTCCCTTACATTGAGTGTAAAAATAGTAGTGCAAAAATTGAACATGAAGCTACAACTTCTAAAATAGGCGAGGATCAAATCTTCTACTGCCAACAAAGAGGTATTGACACTGAAAAAGCAATCAGCTTAATTGTAAATGGATATTGTAAAGATGTTTTGAATCAATTACCAATGGAATTTGCAGTTGAAGCACAAAAATTGTTAGCGATCTCACTTGAAAATAGTGTAGGTTAAATTACAAATTGGAGATTGACAGGTTATAGATTGCAGATTACAAATTAAGATTAGAGAATGGCAAGTATTAAAAATTTTGAAGATTTAGAAGTATGGAAACTAAGCATGGAACTTTGTACTGAAGTTTATCAGCTTACCAATACTGAATTATTCTCAAAAGATTTTGGTTTGAAAGATCAAATTCGAAGATCAGCAATATCTGTACCATCTAATATTTCTGAAGGCTATGAACGAGATGCAAAAAAGCAATTCCTTTATTTCCTAGCGATTTCTAAAGGGTCTTGCGGTGAACTCAGAACTCAATTAAGAATTGCATACAATCTATCTTATATAGATGAAAATGATTTTAACAAATTAAATGAATTAGCTATAAAAACAAGCAAACAATTATCAGGATTTATAAAATACTTAAACAACTTTAATTCTAAAAAATAAAAACTAGTAAGATTAAGAATTTGCAATCTGAAATTTGTAATCTGAAATTAAAATATAAAATATGATATCAATTAAAAACTTACATGCGTCAATTGACGGAAAAGAAATATTAAAAGGATTAAACCTTGAAGTAAAAGCTGGAGAGGTACATGCCATAATGGGACCAAACGGAGCAGGAAAAAGTACTCTTGCTTCAATACTAGCAGGTAGAGAGGAATATGAAGTAACAGAAGGATCTGTAGATTTTGACGGAAAAGATTTACTTGACCTAGAGACAGAAGACAGAGCTAGAGAAGGTTTGTTTTTAGCATTTCAATACCCTGTTGAAATCCCTGGAGTTTCGAATATTAACTTCCTAAGAGCAGCTTTAAACGAAATCAGAGAATATAAAGGAGAAGAACAAGTTTCAGCGAAAGATTTCATGACTATGGTAAGAGAAAAGTCTGCCCTAGTAGAATTAGATTCAAAACTTGCTTCTAGATCTGTAAACGAAGGATTTTCTGGAGGTGAGAAGAAAAGAAATGAAATCTTTCAAATGGCGATGTTAAATCCTAAGTTATCAATTTTAGATGAAACAGATTCTGGATTAGATATTGACGCCTTGAGAATTGTTGCAAATGGAGTTAACAAACTAAAAACAAAAGACAATGCTTCAATTGTTATCACTCATTACCAAAGACTATTAGACTATATAGTTCCTGACTTCGTTCATGTTTTATACGATGGTAAAATTGTTAAAACAGGTCCTAAAGAATTAGCTCTAGAACTTGAAGAAAAAGGTTACGATTGGATTAAAGAAGAATTCTCAATATAGATTTTAGACATTAGACACAAGACTTTAAGACCAATAATTTAAAGACTTAAGACAATAAATTATGAGTGAACTATTAAATTCAACCGAAATAAAATTGATAAACGCTAACGGGTTTGAGGGAGTTCTAAATAACTCTCTAAAAGAAAAGGCTTCTGAGGTTTTAGAAAACATCAAGTTTCCTACTACCCGAACTGAAGCATGGAAATATACTCGTTTAGGAAAAATTTCTAAAAATCAATTTGATGTCAAGAATCCTACTTTAAATTCTATTGAAGAATTTAAAATCGTTGGCAATGCCTATACATTTGTCTTTTTAAATGGATTCTTTTCACCTGAACTGTCATCAAAAGAGTTTGACAAAAACATCACGGTTAATTCTCTAAGTGAGATTGACCAACAATACTTAGGTAAAAATGTAAAACTTGATAATGAAATTTTCAACTCATTAAACACTCAGTTTTCTACTGGTGGAGTTGCCATTACCATTAAAAAGAATTCAATAATTGATTTACCTATTCAGATTCTTCATATCACAGAAGGTACCAAAACAAGTTCTACAACTAGAAATATAATTATTGCCGAAGATAATTCTCAATCTAATTTTATAGAAGCTTTTCATTCTTTTAACGCTGAAAACACTCTTGAAAATAGTATAACTGAAGTATTTGTTGGGAAGAACTCTCACCTGCATATTGATAAAGTTCAGGTTCAAAACGAAACTTGTTACCATATTTCAACTGAACAGGTAGAGCAAGACAAAGACTCAACCTTTACCATAAATACAATAACATTAAATGGAGGTTTGGTCAGAAACAACCTTAACATAGATGTTAAAGGCGAGAATTGTACAACAAACCTTAATGGTGTCTACCAATTAAAAGGGAATCAACACGTTGACAACCATACTGTAGTAGACCATTTAGTTCCTAACTGCGAATCAAATGAATTGTACAAAGGTATTATTGACGAAAAAAGCACAGCTGTTTTTAACGGAAAGGTATTTGTAAGAAGAGATGCTCAGAAAATAAATGCATTTCAATCAAACGGGAATGTCCTCTTAAGTGATGACGCAACCGTAAATTCAAAACCGGAGTTAGAAATTTATGCTGACGATGTAAAATGTTCTCATGGATCTACTACTGGTCAATTAGATGAGGAAGCAGTTTTCTACTTAAGAGCAAGGGGTTTATCTGAAAAATCAGCTCGAAAATTAATTGTAAGTGCATTCATTAACGATGTAATTGAAAAAATTAATAATGAAGAAGTCGTTCACTATGTACAACAAAAGATTGAAGAAAGGTTTAGCACAACAAAATAATTCAAAAACCATCACTTTGATTCCATCAGAAAAGTTAATTTTGTTTTGATGAATTCATTTGATGAACAAACTATAAAAGACCTTGAATTCTCTACTATTAGAGAATGGTTAACCAATAATGCTATAGGAGATACTGCCAAAAAAAGGCTAGTATCTCTTTTGCCTTCTAATCGTTTCTCTGAAATTAAAATTGAACTAAAAAAAGTAAACGAACTTCTAAAAATAAGAACAGAAGGAGAGAGGTTTCCAGTATTAGACTTTGAGGAAATCTTAAAAGAGATAAAACTTTTACCAATAAAAAATGCAGTTCTTTCTCAAGAAGGCTTTTATAAAATTTACAGAGCATCTAACCTAATCAATGATCTTTTATATTTTTTTGATAAACGTTCACAAGAATACCCTTTATTATATAAACTTACTAATGAAGCATATTACTCCAGGGAAATAATCGATGCAATAGATAAAGTATTTGATAAAACAGGAAATATCAAAGACGAAGCTTCTCCCCTACTTCTTCAAATTCGAAACCAACTAAAAGTTGTAAAAAGACAAATCAATAAAAACTTCGAAAGAGAACTTCGTAAATTATCCAAAGAAAATGTTCTTGGGGAAACAAGAGAAGCTTTTGTAAATGAAAGAAGAGTTTTAACTGTTCAATCCACGCATAAAAGAAAAATTGCTGGAACAGTTGTCGGTTCTTCAAAAACTGGTAGCTTAACTTTTATAGAACCAATAGCTAATGTTGCTTTAAATAATGAATATGAATTATTGGCTGACGATGAAAGAAAAGAAATCTATCGAATTCTCCAGGACTTAACTTCCGAAATTTCTCATTTACTCCCATTAATAAGTGCTTATCAGAAAATATTAACTGAAATTGACTTCATAAACGCTAAAACAAAATTAGCGATAGAACTTAATTGTTGTTTACCGGCTTTAAACGATGAAATGAAAATCGAGCTGATAAATGTTGTTCACCCTATTCTTTGGAAAAACAATAAACTTATAGGTAAACCAACATTAAGTCAACATATTTCATTAGATATTTTTTCTAGAATGCTTGTCATTTCAGGACCAAATGCTGGAGGAAAAAGTATCACCTTAAAAACGATTGGTTTAATACAACTAATGATACAGTCAGGATTATTGGTTCCAGTTGACCCTAATAGTAAAATGTGTTTTTTTCAACAAGTTTTAACCGACATTGGAGATAATCAGTCTATTGAAAACGAATTAAGTACCTATTCCTATAGACTAAAACGAATGAATCATTTTCTGGAAGTTTCTAATAGAAGAACGCTTTTACTTTTGGATGAGTTTGGAACTGGTTCTGACCCTGAATTAGGAGGTGCATTAGCGGAAGTGTTTTTCGAAGAACTGTATAATAAAAAAAGTTTTGCAGTTATTACCACTCACTATGCAAACATTAAACTTAAAGCGGATCAATTAAAAAATGCAATTAATGGTTGCATGTTGTTCAATACAGATACACTTGAACCTTTATATAAATTTTCCACAGGACAACCAGGAAGTTCTTTTACTTTTGAAGTAGCTCAAATTAATGGGATAGATATCAACCTTATTGAAAAGGCAAAAACTAAACTTGACGCAAACAAAGTGAAAATGGATAGGCTTTTATCTGAACTTCAAAAAGAAAAAACATATCTAGAAAAGTTGAATAACGAGCATATCGTAGCTCAAAAAACTGCTTTAAAAGCTCAATTAGACTATGAAGTCAAAAAAGAAAGGTATGACCTACGTCTAAAAAATCAACAAGAAAATTTAGAAAAGAACAACAAACTAATCACTCTTGGTAAAAAACTAGAGCAAACGATAAAGAAATACCAAGTAAGAAGTCGAAAAAAAGACATTAACAAACCTGTAATTGATGAAATAGTAAAATACGTCGCTTTAGAAAAAAACAAAAGTGAAAGTATTAAACTTGCCGAAAAAGCAAAGAAAGAAACATTAAACCCAAAACCTAAAAGCAAAAAACAAAAAGCAATTATTCAGAAAGACGAGTACGAAAGATCAAAGATTATTATTGGATCAACAGTAAAATTAATTTCCACAAAACAGTCAGGAACTGTTGAGGAGATAAATGGAGAGATGATGACAGTTACTTTTGGTTTTATGAGAATGAAAGTTGAAAGAGAAAAATTGATGTTCGTAAAATAGCTTTTTTCTTACATCTTTTGGCTTGACGATTCTTCACTTTTTGGCATCGCCCCAAAAAGAGAGGAAGAGAAGCTTTCGAAGAAAAGGTCTAGCACTAAACAAATTAATTCACCAATTTAGATTTCAAAATAGAAATTTCAAAAACTCGCACCAATTCCGACGAATCGGGACTCAAAAACTTCGAAATTTTACTATTTAATCAATCAATTGGTGCCGAATTAATTTCTTAGGTGCTTCAAAAACACCTTCGATCATCATTTATCAAAATGAATAATTTCCAGAGGTATTTATCTAAGGAGATTTACTTAACTACCCAGCATAATAAACATGCTCCATAAAATCACTACCTATTCTTGTTTTTAAACTCTGAAGGCGTCATTCCAACATGTTTTTTAAACACTGCATTAAAAGAAGACTTAGAGTTAAAACCAGCCATTTTAGCAATAGCCTCAATCGTATATAAATCAGAATCACTTGAAATAAGTAACGACTTTGCTTCATCAATCCTTAAATTATTAATGTAAGTATTGAAATTCATATTCATTACTTTATTTAAATAGTTGGAAAGGTATTTTTCATTGGAACTAATTCCTTTAGCACATTCTTTTAAAGTAATTTTAGGATTTGTAAAGTTACGTTTATTAACAATATATTTTTCTAAACTTTCTTCAATTACAGTGAAGTAAGAAAAGTCTTCTGAAAAATCTTCTTTATTAATTACTTTTTTATCTGTTCCCAATAACTTAAAGAAATAAATTAAATTACCACAGAATAGAATTATTGTTACGAATATTAAAAGGTAAGTAACAAAAGTATTATCATTTAAAAGTTGATAAAGGAAAAAAAAGAATAAAAATAAAACTAGATTAACAGTTAAAATAAAAACTGGAAACGAATCTTTATGTAAGCTAAATAATTTCTTTTTTGTTTCTTCTTTTATCATCATTAAACGAAAAATATTGTAAATGTAATAAAGAACAATTATTGGAAAAATAAACAAATACGAAATGAAATTTGTATAGTTCATTACATTTTCAACGACCTTATTCAAGAATAAATCACTAGCATCTCCGAAAGTTAAATAAAAAAATGATATTGTATTCACGCCTAAAACACCAAAACTTAATCTGTAAATTTTAGAATGTATAACAAATTCTTTATTCAAAGAAAAACCAACAAAATTATAAAATGTAGGAGGAATGGTCAGGATGAAAAAGTAAAATAATAAAGACATTAAGTTTGTCAAAACTAACGCGAATCCAGAATTAAAAGTGGTAGAATTGAGTATTAGAGGAAGTGTTGCTCCTAACAAACATAACTGATAAAAAGAATAAAAGCGAACTACTTGCGATTTTTTATAATAAAGATAAAGTGCTATTAAAGTAAATAGAACTCCTGATGAGATTAAAATTAGATATAAACTAAAAGCGGTAATCAATTATAATTTTTATATAGTTTCACACAGAAAACACAAATGTAATCAATACGAAATAAAAAAAATCTTTTTTGACACATTAACTTTCACTTAGGCTTCTATTAAAGTATAAAAATATTCAACAGAAAGGATACTTTAAACATTTCTTTAAAAAAAAGGGGGTAAATTGTGTTTTTTGGTATATTTTTGCTATATTAAGATATAAATGGTTTACTCTTGTGTCAAACCTTAACAAAAAAATGAATGTTATGTTAAATCTGAGATTATTAATTATTTTAAGTTTATTTTCTGTAAATTTTTCATTTGGACAACAAAAAAAAGTAGTCAATTCAAATGAATCAGAAAAAACAAGGTCTTACCAAACAGAATCAAATAAACAGATTACTGAATTAAAGGCTGAAATAAAACGATTAGAATCTAATATCAAAACACTTACTATTGAACATGAAAAATTGAGAAATAGTAACATTGAAGATAAATCAAAAAAATCATTAGAAATTGAAGAAAAGATTTCAATTCAACTCAATGAACATAAAGAAAAAACTATTTTAATTAAAATGCTCAAAGAAAAGAACAAATTAGAATAGATTCTAAATAAACCCAAACGAACCAGCTAAATCAACAAATAAAATAAATCTTTAAGAATTAGAGATTATTATAATACTGATTAAAAGTTCGTTAAAATGAAAGTACTATTTACTATATTATTGGTCTTTTCTAGTCTAAACGTTTTTGCAACAACTTACTATGTTGATGATACAGGTGATGATGCAAATGATGGTTTAACTTTAGGGAATGCTAAATTGACAATTCAAGATGTATTTGACAACTACAACCTTGCAAGTGGAGACATTATATCTGTTCAGGCTGGTACCTATTCAGAGGATCACATTTGGCCAGGATCAGATGATGAAGGTTTCACCATACAAGGAGCAGGATCAACAAGTACTATATATGATGGTGACAATACTGATTATTGGATGTATTTATCCCATCCAGGTAATGACAACATTACTATTGCTGATTTAAAGATCAAAGATATGAAAGCATCGAGTGGTGCAATTCAATTCAGGGATTTATGTTCTGGTTGGTTGATTGAAGATGTGATTTTCGAAAACTGTGAAGCAACGTCAGATAGAGGTGCAGCGATTAATATAAACTCAACAGCTACAGTATCTTTAACTGTTAGATCTTGTACTTTCACTCAATGTACTGTAACAACTCCTTATGATGGGGCCGCAATTGGAATTGATAACTCTTCTAGTTCGCTTGTTGTAGAAAAATGTACATTCTACAACAATGAAGCTTTAAGTACCTATGGAGACGGATCAGCAATATCTATAGAAGGTGCTATGACAAGTTGTTCTATTGAAAATAGTTTATTTTACGAAAATACTTCTTATAGATATGGAGTTATTTATGATGATGAAGGAGCTACAATTATGAACTGTACATTTGTAGACAATATATCGACTACATCCTATGGAGGACTGTATTTAACAGGAGGTGTTACATCAGATGTTACAAACACAATAATAACAGACAATAGTTCTACAGATATTTATGTTCAAAGTGGTACTTTAAATCTTTCTTATTCAATTTACGACACTCATTCAGGAGCTACTATTGGCTCAGGAAATAGTACTACTTCTCCTACCTTCACTAGTGCAGCGGGTGATGATTATAGTTTGACTTCAGGTTCTGAAGGTGTAGATGGAGGTACTTCTACAGGTGCACCAGCAGATGATTTAACAGGTAACTCTAGAGATGCTACACCAGATATCGGATGTTATGAATTAGAAATGAATATTTGGGATGGATCATCTAGTAGTGATTGGAAAACAGCTGCAAACTGGTCTGACAATGTAGTACCTACAACAGGGTCTGTACTCATACCTACATCAGGATCGTATACTAATCCCCCAATTATTAATGAAGCTGATGCTGTTTGTGGTAGTATAACTGTAGAAGGTGATGCCGTTCTGACTTTAAGTTCTGGTAAATTAACAGCTACAGGTTCTGTATCAATGGCTAGTACATCTGAAATTCAATTTGATGGTGGAGAACTAGAATGTAGTGGAAAATTTAGTGCTGATGGGATATTAGATATCAACTCTGGAACTTTAGATGTAAACGGAGAATTTGAAGTTGGAAGTACGCTTACTGAGCAAATTAGTGGTGGTACAATTGAAGTAGCAGGAGATTTTGATGGTGCGTCAGAAGGAGATGGAGACTTTACTCCTTCAGGAGGTACAGTTATTTTAAACGGTTCTTCAGGGACAACACTTGACAACCATTCATCTGCAACGTTTTACAATTTGACATTAGATCAGGCTGGAGTTAAATCATCTTCTGGATCAATTACAGTAACTAATGATTTTACAATAAACTCTGGATCTCAATTAACTCAATCTGCTAATAGGTTAACACTTGCAGGTAATGTAGATATTTCAGGAACATTAAATCATTCTGGCGGAAATGATATTTACCTTACCGGAAGTTCTAAAACATTATCAGGAACTGGTACACAAACGACAGCTAATTACATGCTGGAGGCCGGATCAAACTACAATTTAACAGATGATTGGTCAATAAACTCTTTAGAAACTTGGACTGGAGGTGCAACATTTAGTGTAGCAACTACAAAAACTCTTACCTTAGCTAGTACATTTTACACGCGAACAAATGCAAACATCACTTTAACCGGTTCTGCTAACATGACCATTGGAGGTGATGCATGGATGGCTTCAGAAGCAGGATCTATGTTTAATTTAAATAGTGGGATATTAGATTTAAACGGAGCTAATGCGTATATGTGTGGCGGAAGTGGTACATTTAACGCAAATAGTGGAACCATAAACATTTCATCTGCAAACTCTACTATTAATGGTACCTTCAATGAAGGTACATCAACTGTTAATTTTGATGGAAGTGCTCAAAATGTACCTGCAGAGACTTATTCAAATTTAACTATCAGTAATGCTGGAACTAAAACAGCTTCAGGTAATATAGATGTCAACGGTGATTTAACCACTGCAGCTACTGCTACTTGTAAATTAGATATGAGTACTTATGACTTAAATGTTGCAGGAGACTTATCTGTAGGAGCTACTGATGGATTAGATGCGAGTGACGCTTCATGTCTTGTAACTATTGATGGAAGTAGTGATCAAACAATTACTCATGCAGGAAATACTGCAGGTGGTGGTACTGAAAATATTTTCTTTGACGATTTTACATCTCCAGACGCTGGATGGACATCAGGTGCAATATCAGGATCTAACTCCTGGGCAACAGGTGTTCTACAAGGTGCTCAAGAAGATCCATCTACTGATTATACTTCAACAAATACGGATAATAAAGTATATGGACAAGGAATGTCAGCTTCATCAGGAGATGGTTTATCTGACTACTATGATAGTTCAAATGAATGGTTAAAAACACCTTCTATTGATTGTTCAGGACACACAAATATTAGCCTATCATTTGCGAGACATGCATATTTTGAATCATGCTGTGATGAGTCATATGTTGAGATTAGTACTGACAATAGTGCTTGGACAGACTTATCTGAAACATTAAGACCAACTGATGGATCGTGGACAGTGAGAACAATTGACATTTCTGCAATTGCAGATGGAGACGCTTCAATATGGATAAGATGGAGATCGGATAGTGACGGATCTGTAGCAAAGGGAGGTTGGAATATTGATGATGTTACGATATCTGGTGACGCTCCTGCTACTACTGGCTCTGAATTAACTGACTTAACAATAAGTAAATCTGGAGGTGACTTAATTCTTTCTTCAACTCTAGAAATAGAAGGTACAATAACTATGACTACAGGTGACATCAACTTAAATGGTAATAATATAGATCTAATGTCAACAGGTTCTATTTCAGGAGAGACAAATACAAGTAGAATTTTTGGAAGTTCAGGCGTAATCACTACTACTAGATCAATTAATGCCCCTTCAGCATTAGATGCTGGAGGAATGGGACTAGCGATTACTTCGTCAGCCAATTTTGGCTCAACCACTATTTATAGAGGACATGCAGCACAGACAGGACTAGGTAATACATCAATTGAAAGATACTATTCGATATCTCCTACCACTAATACAGGTTTAGATGCTACTATTGTAATAAATTATTTTGATAATGAGTTGGGGACTCATAACGAATCCAATTTAGCCTTATACAGATCAACTGATGGAGGAACAACTTGGACATGGAGAGGTGGTACTGTAAATACTGGGGCAAACACTATTACTTTAACTGAAATAGATGCATTTTCACTTTGGGTTCCTTCTGATGAAGTAGCTGAGCCATTACCAATCAAATTAGTTACTTTTTACGGTGAGAAGGATGGCAGAAACAACCTTCTGAGATGGACTACAGCATCTGAAAAAAACAACGACTATTTCACTATAGAAAAAACTACTGATGGCAATACATTTTATGAAGTAGGAAGAAGACAAGGAGCAGGTAACTCCATCTACCATACCTCATACGAACTAACAGATGTAAACATAGAGAGTACTTTAAACTACTACAGGCTTGTTCAAACAGATTTTGATGGTAAAAAAGAATATTCTAAACTAATATCTATTGATAATCGAAATTCTGAAGAAACAGAAAGAAAGTTAATTCAAATAACTAATACTTGGGGACAAGAAATAAATGAAGATTACATTGGCATAGCCATTTACATCTATTCTGATGGATCTGTTGAAAAAATATTTCAGAATTAGAAAACAAGAATAATACTATAACTTAAGCCAAAGATTTAATCTTTGGCTTTTTTTATGGTTAAAAAGAGGAAAATAGACGTACATGCATCATATTAAGACATTGATGCATGGTTATGTACCATATTTGGACTGTATATTTACAAAAGATTTTTTTTACAAAAAGCATGTACATATCTAAATTCATTTTCATTATAATAAGTATTATTTCTTTTAAGTGTTTAGCTACTGACTATTACATTAATGACGGTTCAACTACAAACGACAGTTTCTCAGGGCAGGCATTTGATGGATCAGGTGATGGTTCTAGTGGGGACCCGTACAATTTATTGCAAGACGTGTTTGATAACCACGATTTAAGTAGTGGGGATACAATATTTGTTGATGCTGGTACTTATACAGAAAGTTTTATAAGTGTAGGTTCAAATGATGAAGGTTTCACGATACAAGGTGTGAGTGAAGCACTTACAATATTTAATGGAGGAGATGTAACAACATTTTTCTTAGAAATTGAAAATGCAGGTAACGATGATATCACTATTAAAGACCTGACAATAATGAATTATGGTACTACAGCATCAAATGGAAATGGTAAAGCTATCCTAATTGGTGGAGCTGTATCAGATAAAGCGATTACAGGAATTGTTATTTCTAACGTTACATTTGATGATATTGATTGTAGGAATACAAACAGTTCTTACGGAGGAGCTATTGGGCATACCTCCTATGCAGGTTCAGGAAGTGATTTAACATTGAACAATTGTACTTTTTTAAATAATGATTCTGGATCAGGTGCTTGTTACACAAGTGCAGCTGGATCAGGAGATGTAATCACTATTAATTTTAATGATTGTATTTTTCATACCAATTCATCTGCTTATAGGTGTGCAGTATATAGAGCTCCAAACTCAAGCAGTAGTGTTACTGTAAATTGGAATTCGTGTATATTCTACAATAACACAAGTGCAAGAACATTAATATTCCCTTACGATCAAGCACACACCATAACCAATTGTTTATTTTATGAAAACACTGTAACTGATGGAACTGAAAAAGGGGTTTTTGAAGCATTTAGCGCTGTTACGTATAATATAAGAAATTGTACAATAGTAGATAATGATGGAGGAGGTATTTATGTCGCTAACGCTGGTGCTACAACCAATATCTATTCCTGTATTATTCAAGATAACACTTCTCAAAATGATATTCATGAAGCATCTAATGGAACTACTAACGTGTACAATACAATATACAATACTTCTTCGGGGACCTTTGAAACAAACTCAAATAACGAAACTACAGATGCAACGTTTACAGATGCAGCATCTGACGACTACACCCTTGACACGGGTTCAAATGGAATTGATGAAGGATACATAATAGGCTCTCCATCTCTAGACTTAATAGGAGCTACTAGAGATGGAACTCCAGATATAGGAGCCTATGAGTTTGGTGCTGCAGCACCGCTTCCAATAAGACTTGTCTCTTTTGAATGCGAGCAATTAAACAACTTCACAAATATCGTTTCTTGGTCAACTGCATCTGAAAAGAATAATAATTATTTTACAGTAGAAAAAACTAAAAATGGTAAAGAATTCTATAAAGTTGGAAGAATAAATGGAGCGGGAAACTCTAACCATTTAAACTCATATACATTATCCGACTTAAACGTTGAGAAGGTCATAAACTATTATAGACTTGTTCAAACTGACCTTAACGGAATAAAAGAATACACAAAACTTATCTCTATAGATAATCGAACTGATAATATTGAAAGGTATATTATCAAGAAAACAAATCTTTTAGGACAAGAAATAAACGAATACTACCAAGGTGTAATTATTAACTTGTATTCAGACGGTACAACAGAAAAAGTTATCAAAATCACTTCATTCTAAGGAATCTATTTTTTTTCCTTAATACAACACACATTTAAACAGTTGAAATTAAAATCTTTAATCTCAACTGTTTAAACAAATACGGGAATAATGTTTCAATGAATCAACACAATTAAAAAAGAACATGAAACAGTAAAGGTGTGCTATATAAAAGTAAGCCATTAATTTTAGTTGAAATTTTAACTAAAAAATGATTACAAAAAACACAACACTTATTTCAATTTTATTATTCTTATATGTTTTTTTCTCAAACCAAATTTATTCGGCTAATAGGTATTGGATTGGAGGAACTGGTACTTGGGATATAAGTTCTACATCCAACTGGTCAACTTCGTCTGGAGGAGCTAGTGGAGCATCAGTCCCTACCTCAAGTGACAAAGTATTTTTTGACGCAAACTCATTTAGTGGTGGAGGACAAATTGTGACAATATCTGCAACTGTAAATTGTTTATCAATGTCTTGGACTGGTGCTACCAACACCCCTACCCTGGCAGGCTCTTCCACCTTGAACATATACGGTAACCTTACCTTAATAGCTGGAATGACAATAACCTATACCGGTACTATTGAATTCGAATCGACTTCAACAGGAAGAACAATTACTACAGCAGGAAAATCACTTGCAAGTAATTTAAATTTCCAAGGAACAGGTGGGGCATGGACTATGCAAGATGCATTAACAACAACAAAAGAGTTTGAATTAACAGATGGTACATTTAATACAGGAAACTATACGCTAGCAGTTAGACAATTAAACTGCTATGGATTTAGCTCCACAACTAGAGCACTAAATCTAGGTTCTTCAACAGTAAATATTACTCCAGGGTCTGTTTGGACTTCTGACATACTAAATTTTGATGGTTCCAACTTAACCGTAAATCCTGGCACTTCAAATATCAATATAACTTTAAGTTCGTCAGCAACATTCAGTTAAACACGAATAAGATTAAACATGCTTCATAAAAGAAATCAAATATATGCTTTAACTAAACCTAGTTTCATGATTAAATTTATATATATACTCACTTTTTTATTGATATTATTAAATATCAATAAAGTAAAAGCCAGTGGGACATACACTGTTGGTTCGGGGCAAACTTATACAACTTTAAAAGCTGCTTTTGACGACATCAATGCAGGAACCATAAGCGGTGTAATTGTATTACAAATTGCTGCTAATTGTTCTGAAGCTGTAACTGCATCATTAAACGCAAGCGGTGTAGGTAGTGCTAGCTATACCTCTATCAACATATACCCTACTGGAGCAACAAGAACGATTTCTGGAGCTATAGCTGGCGCATTAATAACCTTAGAAGGAGCAGACAATGTAACAATAAATGGGAGGCTTGGTGGTGCAGGAGCAGCAAATAGTTTAATCATTGAAAATACAAATACAGGAACTTCTGCTTACACAATTTTACTTCAAACAGATGCTGTTTCAAATATTGTTCAATACTGTACAATCAAAGGAGCTGGAACATCAGCTTCTAAAGGTACTATCGCTTTTTTGACAGCAGCTGCAGGTGGGAATGATAGTAATACTTTAGACAACAATACAATCACTAAGTCATCAACAAATTTACCTTATAATCAAATTTATTCTGCTGGAACAGCCGCAAATACTAATAGTGCTATTTCAATTACAAACAATGATATCGTAGACTATAGTGTTTCAGGAATAAACGTTAATTCAGAATCTACAACCTGGACAATTACGGGTAATAGTTTTTATCAATCAGCATCTATAACCCCCATAGCTGATTATTATTTTATTTATATAAACACAGGTTCAGGATATACAATTACAGGAAATTATCTTGGAGGACAAGCTGCAAGTTGTGGAGGGAATAATTTCACATTAAGCACTTCTGGATTTTATATATACGGTATTAATTTTGGCAGTAGCGCTTCTGGCGGTACTACAAATGTTATAAGTACCAATGTAATCACTAACCTAAACCTCACAAATACTGTTGCTTCTAGTAGTGAATCAATTTCACAAATAGGACTAATTTGCACAGGTGGCTCAAGTGATTTCACCATTGGATCTTCTGGAAATGCAAATAGAATTGGTGAAACAACTGGAGTGGCTGATGCAACTTCAGGGATAACTATTGCTTGTAATGGAAATCCTTCATTTTACCCATCACTTACTGTTTTCCATTGTGTATCTTCAGGCTTGAATTCTATCGCCTACAATACTATTGGGGCTATAACGTACACAACTTCTGTTAATAATAACTTTGATGAAGTTTCAATGGTTAGAATAACAACTACAGGCACTACCACTGTAGATAATAATACTTTTGGTAATACAACTGCAGACAATATAAGTGTAACTAGTAAAACTTCTGATTTGTATGGAGTACGAAGTGATAATCAAGCGAAAAACTTAACTATTAGTAACAATACTTTTCAAAACTTTACAGCTTTAGATGTTGCCAGTGGTACAAATATTGGTATTATGGGAATTTATACCGAAGATGGTAGTTTACCAATAAGCATAAATAACAATACTTTTTCAAATTTTACAAATAAATGTACAACTCATTCTGCTGATGCTAGTTTTAGTTTTGGATCATTAATGGGGATTTACATGTATGGTTCAGGAACAAGTGATTGGGAGATATATAGTAATACATTTAGTAATTTTATTCATGAATATTCTGGAGCAAATTTAATAACAGTAGTAGGTTTACATGTTAGATTTACATCAAGTTCTGGTAATGTAAACGTATACAAGAATAAAATAACAAGTTTAAAAAATGCTTCTGCTAGTTCTAGTTCAGGACTTTTAGGGATTTATTTAGATGTTGATGGAACTGGTACATTATTAGCACATAACAACATTATACTATTAGACGATAATTCTAATACCACAGCTAAAATATTGAGAGGTTTATTAGATTACGCTTCAAAAACTACAACTATTGCTTACAATACTGTAAAACTTCACGCTACGTATAGCGCAGGAACAGGTACTTCAGCAGCTTTCACATTTAACGGCTCAGGAAATCACACCATTAAAAACAATATCTGGCAAAACGTATCTACAGGAAGTGGAACACAACAAGGTCAAAGATGGATTTCAACTCAAACATTATCTGGAAATGTTAGTAATAATTATACTGAATGCACTAATACTTCTAATATTTCTTTCTACAGCTCATCAAATAGAGATTTAGCAACATGGCAAGGAGCCAGTTACGCCAATACAGCAACTGAAATTTCTGGATCAATATCAGTCAGCTCAACTGTTGGAAATGCAAGTAGTAGTACATCAGTAGGAAGCGCAGGGACACCTATTGGAGGCATTACAATTGATTATGAGGGTACTACAAGAAATGTAACAACACCTTGGATAGGAGCTTTTGAAACTGCCACACCGCTTCCTATTTCATTAATATCCTTCGAAGGAGTTCAAGAAGATAGAAGTAATAAATTGAGATGGACTACCGCTTCAGAAAAAAACAATGATTATTTTACAGTTGAAAAAACGACTGATGGTAAAACTTTTGAAGAAATTGGAAATATTCAAGGAGCAGGAAATTCTATCTATTATAACTCATATCAATTGACAGATATTAATGTAGAGCCTATAATTAATTATTACAGATTGAAACAGACTGATTTTGATGGTAAATCAACTTATTCTGACATTATTTCACTTGATAATAGAATAGATAGTCAAAACGAACGTAAATTAATTAAAATTACAAATACTTGGGGCCAAGAAATTGATGAAAACTACAGAGGAGTTGTAATTTACATTTATTCTGATGGAACGATTGAGAGAAAGTTTAATTATTAATGTTTGATGTTTAATTTAAAATCTGCAATCTGTAATTTGTAATTTTATCCTGAGCTTGTCGAAGGGCTGCAATTTGTAATCTGCAATAATTAACCATTAAACACTCATCATTAAACATTATTTCTTTATTCCTCTGACCTAATCCCTTTGACCTAAAACCTTTTTGACCTAAGATCTAAGCCCTATGGCTTAATCCCTACTTCGGTGCATACTTGTAAAGAATATAAGCTACAATACCGAAGAGTATATTAGGTACCCAAACTGCTATAGAAGTAGATAAACCAACATTTATTGCAGCCACTGTTGTTACTTTCATTGCAAAAATATAAATGAAAATGATACCTAATCCAAGAGCGATATTAATACCAACACCTCCCCTTTTTCTTCTACTCGAAACAGAAACACCTATTATCGTCAAAACATAAGTAGAAAAGGGTAAACTGGTTCTTTCATATAATACAATTTCGTATAAAGGAATATTTGGGGATCCTTTAGCTTTTTCTTTTTCAATGAACTTCTTTAACTCAGTATAAGTCATTGTTTCAGCAATATTATCTCTTTGAGCAATATCCTCAATTCTAAAGTCGAAAATAGTATCTTTAGTTAATCCATTATGAATCGTTTCAGTAGAATCTACAATTATTCTTTCAAAATAATTAGTCAATGTCCAAGTATTTGTACCTATGGTATTAACAGCTTCTTTAGCTTTTAAAAAATACACCAATTGATTACTAGAATCTGCTCTTTCTAGAACAAAATTGGAAACAACATTATTATCCGAGGAGTAAGTTGAAAAATTTAAAGCAACATTATCTGGAAGTTCAGCATGGTAATTTTCAATATGCATCCTACTCCTATAGTAGGTTTCCTCGAACTCTAACAACACTTTATTTGACCTAGGTAAAACAACGTGGTTTAAGAATAAAGCAATTAACATTAATAAGGTAGAGGCAATCATATAAGGACGAAGAAGCCGCCTAAAGTTAATCCCACTATTCATAATTGGAATAATTTCAGAATCTTGAGCCATTTTTGCAGTAAACCAAATTACAGATACAAAAATGATCAGAGACGAAAACATATTTCCATAATGCAATAAAAAAGTAAAATAGTATTCTGTAATAATAGCAGATAATGGTGCTTTTTTCTCAATGAATTCACTAAGACGAGAAGACATATCAAAAACCATAGACAACAACATGATAATTCCCAACATAAAAAAGAATGTTGTAAGAAATTTTTTAATGATGTACTTGTCTATTTTTTTTATCATCTATCAATAGCTTAATACTACAACCTATTCGCTAATTTTTTAACCATTATATTTTTCCAATCTGTAAATGATCCATCTATAATCTTCTCTCTTGCTTGATTTACTAACGCTAAATAAAAAGCCAAATTATGAATTGTTGCTATTTGGTATCCTAAATATTCGTTAGACTTAATTAAATGACGTAAGTAGGATTTAGAGTAAGTGCTGTCCACATAAGAAGTTCCATTTTCATCTAAAGGGGAATAATCTTTTTCCCATTTTTTATTTTTAATATTTATAATTCCTTCAGAAGTAAATAACATACCATGCCTAGCGTTTCTAGAAGGCATAACACAATCAAACATATCAATTCCTAAAGCGATACATTCTAATAAATTTACAGGTGTACCTATTCCCATCAGGTACCTTGCTTTATCCGTTGGTAGAATCCCACAAACTAAATCAGTCATAGCATATAGTTCTTCATCTGGCTCCCCAACCGAAAGACCTCCTATTGCGTTACCTACAGTACCATAATTTGCGATTGTTTCAGCAGACTCTTTTCTTAGATCATTATAGGTACTTCCTTGAACAATAGGAAACAAAACTTGGTTATGACCATATAAGGGTTGCGTTTCATCCATTCTATCGTAACAACGTTTTAACCAACGATGTGTCATGTGCATAGACCTCTTTGCATAATTATACTCACATGGATATGGCGTACACTCATCAAAAGCCATTATTATATCAGCCCCAATGGATCGCTGAATATCAATAGACTTCTCAGGAGTAAAGAAATGGTAACTTCCATCGATATGCGATTGAAACTTCACTCCTTCTTCTGTAATTTTGTTTGAACTTGATAAAGAATACACTTGGTATCCACCACTATCCGTCAAAAGAGGTTTTTCCCAACCGTTAAATTTATGAAGTCCACCTGCATTTTCTATTACATCCATTCCTGGTCGCATATATAAATGATAGGTATTTCCTAAAATTACTTGGGCTTTAATGTCATCCCTAAGTTCATGTTGATGAACCCCCTTAACCGTACCTGCTGTCCCAACTGGCATAAAAATAGGAGTTTGAATTTCTCCATGTTCTGTTTTGATGATACCTGCCCTAGCATTTGACTTGGAATCTGTATGTAATAAATCGAAGTGCATAAAATTGTTGAAAAATAAAGTTCACAAAGATAATTGTATTTATTAAAGGACCCATATTTGCAACAAGCTTTTATAAAATGAAAATTATCCCAACGTTTGAATATAATTCAACAACATTTATTTGTTGTGTATTTTTATTAATGGGTATTATACAAATCGTATATGTACTTTTTATTCATGGTAAACTTTGTCTTTTTAAAAACAAAAAAACAGAGGAAAAACCTCAACTACCTCCTGTTTCTGTAATCATATCTGCAAGAAACGAATCAGACAATTTATACGAGAACCTTCCAAAAATACTCGAACAAGACTACCCCAACTTTGAGGTTATTGTTGTAAATCACCAATCTATAGATGACTCTTATACCATTCTAAATGCTTATTCACAACAATATCCAAATTTAAGAATCATTGAATTAGAGAAAAGTCAACATTTAAAGCCTGGAAAAAAACTTCCTCTAACCATAGGGATAAAAGGAGCTAAAAACGAACATTTAATTTTTACAGATGCAGATTGTAAACCAGCATCAAATCAATGGCTAAAACACATGTGTTCAGAGTTTAACGAACCAAAAAAAATAGTATTAGGTTATGGCCCATACATCAGAAGAAAAGGACTTTTAAATAGGATTATACGATTTGACACAGCATGGATAGCTATGAACTATTTATCCATGTCCTTAGCAAAACAAACCTATATGGGGGTTGGAAGAAATTTAGGATATACAAAATCTGCTTTTAACTCAGTCAGTGGTTTCAAATCTCACTATTCCATATCCTCAGGGGATGACGATCTTTTCATTCAAGAATGTTCAAACAAAGAGAATACTTCAATAAACATTGACCCGGAAACATTTTGCTACTCGGAAGCATGTTCTTCATGGGGAGCTTGGTACATCCAAAAAACGAGACATTTTACCACTTCTGGAAAATACAAGGTTTTCAAAAAAGCGTTGTTAGGAATTTACCCGCTAAGCTTGTTAATCCTAACCATAACATTTGTTTCTTTGTTATTTAATGAAGACTTCCGTTTGTTTTCATTGATTAGTTTTGGAACAGTTGTACTCATAAAATGGATCATTCAAGGAATATGTTTTAACAAACTACTTGAAAAAAGTTTTATTGGTTTTTTACCAATTTACGATTTACTATATGCAATACTACTACCAATCCTATTTTATACAACGGATAAAAATGAAATAAAGAAATGGTAGAAAGCGAACATTTATCAGATAAAGCTCAACAAGACTATGCTCTTGTAAAACTTGCTATCGAAGGGAAGCAAAGTGCTTATGCTGAATTAATGGATAGGTATCGTGAATCTATTTATTTTATGATGTTAAAAATGGTCAAACATTCTGATGATGCAGATGACTTGACTATTGAAGCTTTCGGAAAAGCATTTAATCGACTTGAACAATATTCTCCTAGTTATGCTTTCAGCACTTGGCTCTATAAAATCGCATCCAATAACTGTATTGACTTTATAAGAAAGAAAAGAATTTCTGTAACCTCAATGGACACAGGAAAAATAACAGACGATGGAGAGGTTATATTTTTTGATGCAAAATCAGGAACTCTAGATCCTGAAGAAACATTCATACAAGAACAAAAAGTAAAATTAATGCGAAACCTTGTATCTAAGCTAAAACCTAGGTACAGAGAGTTAATTGAAAAAAGATATTTTGAAGAACTCAGTTATGAGGAAATCGCTACAGAATTAGACCTTCCACTAGGAACTGTCAAAGCTCAACTTTTTAGGGCTAGGGAATTCTTAGCAAACCTAATTAGTAAAACTAAAGATACTATATAAGCTTACCTCATGAATTCCATTGATATCATATTAAAATACTTTCCGGAACTAACTGACCATCAAGTTGATCAATTCTCAAAGTTAGAAGATTTATACAAACATTGGAACGAGCAAATCAACGTTATCTCTAGAAAAGATACGGATAACTTTTACGAAAGACACGTATTACACTCACTCGCCATTATTAAAGTAATGTCATTTAAAGATGGTTCAGAAATTTTAGACATCGGAACAGGAGGAGGTTTTCCTGGTATTCCACTTGCTATACTTTTTCCTAATTGTAACTTTACTTTAGTTGATTCTATTGGAAAAAAAATCAAAGTTGTAAACGAAGTTAGCCAAGTGCTTGGTCTAAAAAATGTAACTGGGATACACTCCAGAGCTGAAAAAATCCCTGGAAAGTTTGACTTTATCGTCAGTAGAGCTGTTACAGCTATGCCTGCATTTATCAATTGGGTTAACAAGAAATTTAAGAAGGAAAACATAAATTCACTTCCAAATGGAATCCTTTATTTAAAAGGAGGAGATTTAACAGAGGAGATGAGTACTATAAAAAAGCACTTTAAATTTCACGATTTAAATAAAATATTTGAAGAAGAATTCTTTGAAACTAAGAAGGTGGTTTACCTTAAGTGGTGACTTCGAAAACCTCAGCCACCATTATAGAACCTTCATCAACAGTACCAAAATAAGCTGGTAACACCTAAATTATTATGACAAAAAACTTTACTCTTTCTTCACTCGTCACCACCTTATTTTTCTTTTTAAACATTAATTATTGCCACTCTCAAAATCCAGCTTATAAACTAATTCATGACAGTGTTTTTAATATTATTGAAGATGATTATTTTAAAGCAAAAGAGAACCTAAAACAAATCGAAAAACATCACTTAATAGATCCTGGTGATAAGGTAACTCTTCTTCAATACTCACTTAAAAACAACGACCTTAAATTCTTCAAAAAACAGATAAAAAAACTAATAAAAAACAATGGTTTCAACCAAACGACTAAATTTATTGAAGATGCTAAAGAGGATAAAAATCTAACCGAATGGATCAAAGAAAAAGAGAACAAATTATACCCTATATGGATTAAGAATAACATAGACTCATACGACATTCAAAATTACTGTCGAGATATTCATACACGTGACCAAATGAGAGGATACTTCTATGAAATTCAAAGAAAAGATTCAAATAGTAATGCTAAAATGGTTTTAAGAAAAGTTGATAGATACAACCTTTCAATACTGAAACAATTAGCAATTAAAAATAATGGAATACTACCTAACAATTTTGATCATGGCCTACATACATCTTTAATATGGCAAGGTGCTTTCCTACACAACTTATGTTCCGGAGACATTATGGAGAACTGGAATGAAGCTTTACCCTATATAGAGAACACATACTTTGCTGGAAAAATAAACGATGGACTTTTCCGACTTTTAGATCAACAACTAAAAAGGTATCTAGGAGTTCAATACTATGGTTTTGAAAACGATACTCCAATTTTAGATAAAGAACATTTGAAAGAAAGAAAAAAGAAATATGGTTTTGCTAATTGATAATATTTTATTTTATTGGAAGCGCAAAAGCTATAACATAAACGCTAAAATAAAAGGACAAAAAAAATCCCGAAGTAAATACTCCGAGACTTTTTCTTAACTATAGTAACTTCTTTAATTCATTTTATATTTCTTAAAGAACGCATCCCAATTCCAGATGAAGTTCACCATAACCTCATCCATTCTCTTTAAGAACAATGGATTTGGAGCTTGCATTCTCCTAAAGTACTCATCTTGGTATTCATTCAAGGCGTACTTCTCAAACAATGCTTTAGACATCCCATAAACCAAGTTTTTTGAAGGATGATTCACTTTAGCGATAAAACTTTGATACTCTCTAGCTAAAGATTGAAACTCACCAGAAGACATTTCATAAATCTTCCCTAATTTTTCAAATATCCTTTGTTCTATTCGAACTGCTTGATCAGCATCAAACGTACTTTCTAAAGAAGATAAATTAGCAGCAATAACAATTAAGGCGAACTCACCATTTAAAGTTGATGCTATTTCAGGTGATTTTATAAAAGCAACATCTTCATTAATTAATTCAGCTACTTCAACAAAACCATTATCCACAACATCAAACAATGCGTTTATAAATACATTTGCCACCTGATCATCAGATAACTTTCGTTTTAATAGTGCGCTTAATAATGCCATTCTTTATAATTAATTTATTCTACAACAAATTTAGGCAACGTTAATCAGAGATTAAATACGTGTGAAATTTGGTTTTCAACTAAGTTTTCAACATTTTTCAGGACCAATCCTCAAAAATTGTTAACTTTATATCTAAAATCATCATAATTAAGGAATTAATTCCTCTTTTATAACTTTCAATGAAAAACAATCCAATTTTATTACTCTTACTAATATCACTTGGTGTAGGCTTGTTTTACTATAATAATTCTAAGCCAATTGTTTCCCCTGAAAAATCAATCAAAACGGATGGGAAGACAACTAAAAACGCACTCAATTTCAAAATAGTAAAGAATGAAACGATTATTTCTACAAAAGAAATTTATGGGATAATCTGTAAACCTGTAGAAAAAATAATATCCTCTTCCATTAGTGGTGAAATTGCTTACATCAACAAAGGTCAATTTGAATCAGGAGATCTACTAGTTAGGTTAGAAAACAACTCTCTATTTAAAAGTCTTGCTGATAATAAAAGGGAGTTTAAAAAAAGAATGAGTGTTTTTGTTGAAGGAATAAACAAGGACCGAAAAAATATGTGGGAGGAATACATTAGCACCATTTCTCCTGAAAAAGTTTTGACTGCATTTCCTACAGATTATAACGATGACGAAAAAGAGTTACTTCAAAAATATAATTGTTTCAATTTATATAACAAACTTGTTGATCAAGAGATAGAAATGGAGAGCTATTTTATTTTAGCTAAAAAATCTGGTCGTTTACACTCAATTTTTGTTGAGAAGGGAGATCATGTAACTAATAAAGATACCATAGCAATCACTAATTACAACATCCCTTTATTAGTTAAATCAACCGTTTCTAAAGAGAAAGTGAAGGATCTAAAATCGTTCAAAAAAGTAGATTATTTAAATGGTAATAAAAAAGTAGGAACCGGAGAGTTTTTCTATCATAAAAAAAACAGCCGTAAAAATAACAACAAAGTATACTATACATTCCAGCCTAATAAAGACTTCCGTTTTAAATATGGCGATTCCATAACATTGTCACTTCATAAACAAGAGAACGTTCCGTGTTTTAAACTTCAAAAAGAACTTCTTCGAGTTGATTCCTCCATCATTCTGTTCAATAAGAGTAAGAAAAAAGTTAAAGTTATAAAAAGCTCAAATGATTTCTTTTATGTTCAAGGTTTAGATAACGGCGATTCAATTCAATTGAATAAAAAATAAGCTTTTATCACTAAACTTCTTTACCGAAAATTAACTCCCTGACTTCATTTCTTTTTACTTTAAGCTCAATAACTGCTTGTTTATTATTAAACATAAGGAGTAAATATTTCCACTTAAAAGAAATATGCTTTAAATATTTATTAAAAGAATAAGCATATAACCCAGACAGAGGCATTAAAACTAAGTAAACAACTTGTTGAAAAGGGTTCAATTCAAACAAATTATTTATCAATAAGAAGTATAAGAAATAAGCTATTGGATAAAGAAACATGCCTAACAATACAGCAATTGGAGCATAATACTCGATGTCTTTTGTTATTTTTGGAACAATATAATCTGTAATTTTAAATTGTATCAGGTTGTGCCAAGTACCAAACATAAATAAAGGCAAACCAACGATCAAAAAGAAAACAGAAAACACTAATTGCCTAATAAACATAAAGGACCTAAATTTTCTGTCTAGAAAATCTGCTTTTACATCTAGTTTTCTTAATCTCCATTGAATATTTTGAACTAATAACTGAATTTCAGAAATTTTCTCAGGAGATTCTAATTGTATATCTTTTACTTTATCTCTAATTTGTTTGTAAAAACTAACATCATGCTCAACCCCTTTTTTACGTTTATATAGGTACCTTGAAGACAGTAACTCCGCCAAATCATCCACTAAACTTTCTTGTTCTTTAGTGCTTGAATTAATTAAAACATGTTCCAGGTTTACACGGAATCGTTCTGTCAGTTGTTTAGCAGCTTTACCAGCATTTTGCTTATACTCTTCTAAAAAGTCTTTTACCTCAAGTTGTTCCCCTACATTAATTAAAACAGAACTTCTGAACTTTTCCGCCTTTAAATAGTTCAATCCTAACGGAACAACTTTAACATTTAATTTTCCTTCGTTTCTTTTCTCAACTTCCAAAGCAATTCTCGCCGTACCTGTTTTTAATTCTCGAAGTCTTCTTTCTAAAAAACTTGTTCCTTCAGGGAAAATAACTAAAGTTTGTTTTTTTTCTAAAAGTTGATAGCATTCTTCAAAAGAACTTTGGTTCGATACTCCTTTAACAGCTCCCTCCCCTTGCCTATTGATCGGGATCATTTTAAGACTTCTTAACAACCAAAGTTTTAATTTTGAATTAAACAAGGTTCCTTTAGCCATAAAATAAACTGGTTGTCGAGTAATATATCCTATAATCATCGCATCCATTAAAGTATTTGGATGATTGGAAATAAAAATCATGGGGCCATTACTTACTAATGACTTTTTATTGAGGACCTTTACTTCCTTGTAATAAAATCGAATACCAATTCCAACAAATATTTTTAGTAACCTGTAAAGCATTAATGAACTCTTTAATCAATAGTTATACCAAATTTAAGTATAAATTTTTCTTCTACATTTTATATTTCAATTAACTTTACATTATGTTAAATTTTCCTATTGCATATTTTAATTCCAATGATGGAAAATCTTTATTAGGTTTTGGAGAAAACTCTTCTCTTACAATTGATGTTAATAAACAGCTTGAAAATATTGATGAATTTATTTTAAAAAACTCAGGCAAATATATATTTACAGCAATTAGCTTTGATTTAAAAAATAGATTCGAAAAATTAAAGTCAAATAATAAAGACGATATTCAATTTCCTGAAGCTATTTTCTTTACAACAAAGTATGTAGTTGAAATAGATAACGATAAAATTAAGTTTGTTCAAGGAGAAAAAAACACTGAAAGCATTGCATTTGTTAAAGATTTTCTGAAAAGTGAACAGGTTGATGAAAATTATAATTTTAATTTCTATTCTACTACTTCAAAAAATCAATACTTAGAACATTTAGAATCCTTAAAGAAACATATTTCCTTAGGGGATATATACGAAGTAAATTATTGTCAAGAGTACATTGCTAAAAATGTTGAAATAGAGAATAAGTTCCAGCTTTATTGGAAACTAAATAAAATAACTAAAGCACCATACTCTACTTTTTTCAATTTTGAAAATCATTCAATTTATTGTGGGAGTCCAGAGTTATACCTTTCTAAAAAAGAAAATAAATTAACCTCTAAACCAATTAAAGGAACTTCAAAAAGAGGGGGAAATAAAAGACAAGATGAAAAGCTCAAGGAGATATTAAAAAATGACCCGAAAGAAAGAGCTGAGAACATTATGGTTGTTGATTTAACCAGGAATGACCTTTCAAGAATAGCTTTAAAAAACAGTGTGAATGTTGAAGAACTTTGTGAAATATATTCTTTTGAAACTGTTCATCAAATGATTTCCACTATATCCTGTTCCATAAATAAAAAAACCAATTTTACAGACATACTTAATGCCACTTTCCCAATGGCTTCGATGACTGGTGTTCCTAAAATCAGTGCTCTCGAACTTATTGATAAACATGAAGATTTCAAAAGAGGGATTTACTCTGGAACAATTGGGTTTATTCAACCAAATGGAGACTTTGACTTAAATGTTGTTATTCGGTCTCTTGTTTACAACCAACAAAATAAAACTTTATCCTGTGGTGTTGGCGGAGCAATAACTGACCTCTCCGTTGCTGAACAAGAGTACGAGGAATGCCTTGTAAAAGTGAAACGTATTCTAGATGCAGTAAATGAATAACTTAAAAAAAAACATTTCTAAAAGATGGGAGTCTTTATCTTCCAAAAAAATATACGTTGCTTGTAGTGGAGGTGTTGACTCCATAACACTTTTATCAATTTTCAAGGAACTAAACTTTGATGTAGAAGCGCTTCATGTCAATTATAATTTAAGAGGTCAAGATTCAATTGACGATCAAAATTTTGTGAAAAACTACTGTCGTGATAACAACATTCCTTTTCACCTTAAATCAATAAAACTAGGTGAACATTTAGAAGAAAATGGCGGTAACCTCCAAGAAGAAGCTCGTAAAATTCGTTATGCTTTTTTTGAAGAATTCAAAAAAAAATCTCCCCAAAATGTAATTGCCTTAGGTCACCATTTAGACGATCAAGTAGAAACTTTTTTCATGCATATTGCTCGTAAATCGGGTGTGTTGGGAATGTCATGTATGTTAGATGAAAACGATCAATACATAAGGCCTTTTCTATCGTTTAAAAAGCATGAAATAATTGAATATGCTAATTGCAATGGTATTCAATGGAGAGAAGATGTTACGAACCAAACTAATAAATACACTCGGAACATTTTAAGAAACATTCTAATTCCTAAAATAAAGGAATCAGCTCCAAACATTGAAGATAGTACCTCTACTCTAATTCAAGTATTTCAAGAGAATCAAAAATTAACAGAAAAAACGGTTACTCCAATAATTGAGAACATTAGATTAACTAATCGTTTAACCATTAAACAGTATAAGCAACTTTCTGAAAATGAAAAATTTGAAGTTTTAAGGAAATTAAACCTTAAACATGGATACATAAAAGAGTTAGATAAATTGAGTCTAAGTCAAAAAGGGAAATTCATTTCTGTTGACTCTACCACTTTAGATTCAATTTATAATGAAGGGGACTATTTTCATTTTATCAAAAAAAACACGATCAAGAAAGCCATTCCTCAACTAGTGATTGAAAATGTAAACAAACTACCTGAAACGTTTACCTCATCTTCTATTTACCTTGATTCAGAAAAAATAAAAGGAACACTCCAACTTAGACCTTGGAAAAGTGGAGATAGAATGAAACCTATTGGTTTAAAAGGCAGTAAACTTATTTCGGATATCATTAAAGATGCTAAAGTACCTTCACACCTTAAAAATGAGATTCTAGTCTTAACAGACAATGAAAACATATTATGGTGCGTGAACCTTAGAGTAAGTTCAATTGCTAGTGCAACCACCTATTCAAAATCTATTCTTCAAGTAACTCTAAAATAGGATTTCCAGTTGTAGAGTTAGGTGTTTGTAAATTTAAAATATGTGTTAACGTTGCTGTAATATCGGTTATATTAATTTTTCTAAACACCTCTTTTCCTTGCATACCTTTACCATACCATAATAAAGGTACATGCGTGTCATAATTAAAAGCAGATCCGTGGCTCGTACCGGTATGAGATTTATCTGAATACTCAGTTAGATACCCTGGCTGAAGTATAAAAATCAAGTCTCCACTTCTATCTCTTACATACCCTTGACGAACCATATTACTCCATTCACTTTTAGCACAATCAAGAGTTAAGTCATTATTTGTAAAAACTTCTTTTACTCCGTCCCATTTATAAATTTCATTTTTAATAAAATTAATTATTTCAGCTTTATCTAATCCTAACAACTGAATGGTTTTATCGTCTAAATAAATATTATTATTCACATTAGACTGGATTAACTTAGAACCAAATTTCACTTGCAAAAGTTCATTTAATTCAATCGCCTTTTCCTCTAAATTTAAATATCCTCCGGGTAATTTCTTGTCAACTAAAAACTGAGGTACAGGAACTACTGCATGGTCAGCTGTTAGGAACAAAACAAAATTTTCTTTCCCAACTTTATCTTCTAGCGTTTTTATCAATCGACTTAATTCTAAATCAAGTCTCAGATACATATCTTCTAACTCAACAGAATATGGACCAAAAGCATGTCCTAAAATATCAGTTGAGGAATAACTAATACACAAAAAATCTGTTTGTTTGCCCAAACCTAAAGACTCAGACAAAATAGACCTTATAGCAAAATCTGTTAAATAAGTATTAGCATAAGGTGTAGATGTAAAGACATTATACTTCCTAGCCTCTGGAACAACTGATAAATCATAAGGAAACACTGGCTTCGATTTACCCGGTAATAAAGCCTCATATTTAGAATCATCAGGCTCACTTTCTGAATAGGTAGAAATTGGATATAAAGTTTCCCAAACATTAGTCATACTTTTAGAAGGATAATCTAAATCGTTAAACTCTTTAACCCATAAAGGAAGCTCCTTCCTAAAGAAATCACTCGTAATCATTTTACCTTCTTTTTTATCAAACCAATACGTCCCATTTGAAAGATGTCCTCCTGGCAATATAGCTCCCCTATCTTTAATAGAAATTGAAATTACCTTTGAATCCTTATAAGTCAACTTTAATTGGTCAGTTATCGTGTTAGATAATAAACGATGAGGAGAGCGTTCTCCTTTTTTAGAATTACTTCCGATCGTTTTCACCTTATGATCACTTACGCAGTTTACACTTATACCTTTTGATTTCACAAACCATTGATTTCCTACAATTCCATGATTTGATGGTGTTGTTCCAGTATAAATAGACGCATGACCAGGACCTGTATAAGTAGGTACATAATTATAATGCGTATTTCTACAGTTTGTTCCTTCATTCATTAGCTTAACAAATCCACTATCTGAAAACTTGTCTTGAAAACGATACAAATAATCGTAACACATTTGATCGACAACAATTCCTACAACTAATTTTGGAGGTTCACTTACTTGTCCATGAATTGAAAAGCTAAGACAAATAACCAAAACTGTTTTTAAAACACTCAAATTCATAAACTCTCGTTTTATTTTTTCAAAAAATTCAATGCCTCTTCTATGTGTTTTTTTGCATTTATTTGAGAATTAAAAATCCAAACAATCTCTCCTTTTTTATCCACTAAATAAGTTACCCTTCCACTCACTAAACCAAACAAACTTCTGGGAACCCCAAACATATTTCTAACTTCATTATTAACATCTGAAAGAATATCAAAATTTAAATTATGCTTGTTTGAAAAATTATCATGAGACTTTTTATCATCACTAGAAATTCCAAAAACCTCACAGTCATATTCTAAGAATTCATCATAAGCATCTCTAAAAGAACAAGCTTGCTGAGTACATCCATAAGTCTCATCTTTTGGGTAGAAATAAATTAAAATATTTTTACTTCCTATAATATTTGATATATCAATCTTTTCTCCTTTTTGATTGTTTAAACTAAAACTTGGGCATTTATCCCCAACTTTTAAAGTATTCTTTTTATTCATTGTTTAAGGCTTTTTTATATGTAGCGATCACCCTATCTCTTGCATAAGCATGCTCAACAATTGGAGAAGGGTAATTTTCTGTTCCATATTCAGGAACCCACTTTTTTATATATTTAAATTCTTTGTCAAATTTCTGCTGTTGAAGAGTCGGATTAAATACTCTAAAATAAGGAGCTGCATCACACCCTGAACTTGCCGCCCATTGCCATCCTCCAACATTACTAGCAAGTTCAAAATCTAATAACTTTAAAGCAAAATAAGCTTCTCCCCACCTCCAATCAACCAACAAGTGCTTTACTAAGAAACTCGCTGTAATCATCCTTACACGATTATGCATAAAACCAGTTTCATTCAATTCACGCATCCCAGCATCAACAATTGGATAACCAGTTTTACCTTCACACCACTTTTTAAAAAGAACTTCATCGTTTATCCATTCCACCTTATCATATTTTGGTTTAAAGGCTTTTGTAACACTCTCTGGAAAATGATAAATAATCGCCTGATAAAAATCTCTCCAGATTAATTCATTTAAAAACTTCTCATTTGTTTTCATTGCTACTCTGGCCAATCCCCTAATACTTATTGTCCCAAAACGAAGCGCTAAACTTAACCTAGACGTTCCCTTTACAGAAGGAATATCTCTTGTTTCTTCATAATTATCTATCACCTCCATTAAAACCTCTTCATTTGGAAAAGGTGATTTAATATGTGAACCAAAACCTAAATCTTTTAAAGAAATTAAGGATTCTGGCTGATCTATTTTAACAAGAGATTTTACATAACTCGATATAGGATAAGAAGATAAATAAAACTCATTTACCTTTGCTTTCCATTTTTTAGAATACGGAGTAAATATAGTGTATGGTTTTTGATCAGGTTTTAACACCTCATTTTTCTCAAAAATGACATGATCTTTTGCTCCTAAAAAATCGACACCTATCGATTCAAGAGAATTAAATAAATCAAGATCTCGTTTTATTGCGTAAGGCTCATAATCTCTGTTTGTAAAAACGCTTTGAATATTTTCTTTTTTAACAAAATCTAGGATAACTTCGCTAGGTTTCCCGAAAAAAACTTTAAGATCACTGCCTAACTTTTGGTATTCTTTTTTTAATTTCTCAATATTTTGATAGATATATAAAACCCGCTGATCATCCTTTGGTAAATCTCCTAAAATATTAGAGTCAAAAATAAAAATTGGAACAACAATTTCGGATTTTTTTAAAGCTTTATATAGTCCAGCATTATCCTCAATCCTTAAATCCCTCCTATGCCAAAATATAGATTTCATATATACTAATTAACCTTCGTATTCAAAAACATTATTCTCCGTTTCCCACAGTTTCACTTTAAGTTTATATTTCTGATCTAACTTAGCCCTTAGAAGATTATAAATGACGAGTAAAATATTTTCAGCTGTTGGAATTAAATTTTTAAATTCTTCACAATCAAGATTTAAATTTCTATGATCAAATCTCTCCGAAACATTATCTTTCACTAAACCTTTTAAAACTTTAAGATCTATCACATACCCCGTATCAGGATCTATATCTCCCTCTATCCATGTTTCCAAAACATAATTATGACCGTGAAAATTAGGATTACTACATTTTCCGAAAACTTCTGTGTTTTTTTTATCAGACCAATCAGGACGGTAAAGTCTATGTGCAGCATTAAAGGTTTCTCTTCTACAAACTTTCATTTAAAATATTTAAAGAATTTTCTAATTTATTTCTGTAATTTTTCAGAATTAATTTAAACCAAAAAGTATAATCTTCTTCCTTTTCATTAATATCTTTTAAAACGGCATCAATAGATACCCATTTAAAATCGGAAGCTTCTTCAGGGTTTAGAATTGGATCTTCATTTGACCTCCCAATTAATACATGATCCAATTCATGCTCTATAAGGTCATTGTCTAAATCTACTTTATAAATAAAACTAAAAGACGGTGCAAGTTTAGATGTATAATTCATTTCTTCTAGTAACCTTCTTTTTCCAGCTTCTAAAATGGATTCATTTTCTCCGGGGTGACTACAACAAGTATTTGTCCATAAGCCACCTGAATGGTACTTTCCTAATGCTCTTTTTTGTAAAAGCATTTCATTATTATCATTAAAAACAAAAATGGAAAATGCTCTATGAAGCAAACCCTTTTGATGTGCTTCTAGCTTTTCCATCACCCCAACTTCTCTATCTTCTTTGTCTACTAAAACGACGTTTTTATATGACATTTTTAATCAAATTATATTATTCTATAAATTTAATTAAAACTAAATTAAATCAGTAATAAATGAAGATTTTAAGTAAAAAGAAAAAAAACTCTTATTTATTTCTTTATTTTAAAATAAATAGATAAATTTGTACTCCGTTAAACGAAACGGATTAAAAACATAAGACAATAATATTATCAAATTGTCTTTATGGGGATATGGTGGAATTGGTAGACATGCTAGACTTAGGATCTAGTGCCGCGAGGCGTGTGGGTTCGACTCCCTCTATCCTCACTTTATAAATGGTATTAGTTCGCTAATACCATTTTTTGTTTAAAGTAGTTTATAAAATATATTTACAGATGAATGTTACTCAACACAATGTTGATGCAGTTAACGCAACGTTAACAGTTCAACTAAAACCAGAAGATTACAACAACAAAGTAAAAGCAGTTCTTGAAAAGCACAGAAAGGAAACTAAAATGAAAGGTTTTCGCCCAGGGCATGTTCCAATGGCTTTGATAGAGAAACAACATGGTAAAGCAGCTTTAGCTGATACTTTAAATAAAGTTGTTAACGAATCACTATACAACCATATCAACGAAAATAAAATCCAAGTTTTAGGTAACCCTATCCCTAGTGAAACAAATCAAGTTAAAGGTGACTTTGAGAACCCAGGTGATTTTGAATTTACTTATGACATTGGAATCACTCCAGAATTGAAAATTGATATTTCATCTAAAAGTAAATACGATTATACTAAAGTAAAAATTGACGAAGAACTTATAGCGAAACAGATTGAAGATCTTAGACGTCGTTATGGAAAATTAATTTCAACGGATAAAGTAGAAGATACGGATATGATTTTAGCTCAATTTGTTGAGTTAAATAAAGATGGATCTGTTCTTGAAGGTGGAATTATGCATTCTTCAACAATATCTATGGAGTTTGTTGAAGATAAAAAAGTAAAAAAAGAACTAACTGGAAAAGTAGTTGGTGATGTTGTAAAAGTTGACCCTAACAAAGTTTCTAGAGGCGGAAAAGATACCGCTGCAATGCTTGGAATAAAAGAAGAGGAACTAGCTAACATTAGTAAATCTTTCCAAATGACTATTAATGAAATTAAACGTATGGAAATGGCTGAGTTAAACCAAGAGCTTTTCGATCGTTTATTTGGAGAAGGTAAAATAAATTCAGAAGATGAATTGAAAGAAAAAATCAAAACTGATTTAGCTTTGATGTTCGTTAATGATTCAGATAGACTTCTTACAAGTTCAATCATTGAAGACTTAATAAAGAACACGAAAATAACATTACCAGATAGCTTCTTAAAAAGATGGATTAGGCTTTCAAATGAAAACCCTATTCTCCCAGAACAAATCGAGGAAGAATACGATGCTTATGCTAAAAACTTAAAATGGCAACTTATTCAAAATGATATTTTCAAAGCAAATGACTTAAAAATTGAAAACGAAGAAATTATCGCTTTTACTAAAGAATTATTATTAAGTAACTTTGCTCAATATGGAATGCCTGCTCCAGAAGACAAGGAATTAACTGAAACAGCTATTGGACTTCTAGGTAAAAAAGAAGAGTCTAATCGTATTATTGAAATGTTAGCAGACAAAAAAATAACTGAATATTTCAAAAACACAGTTAAATTAAAAGAAAAAGAAATTTCTTACGACAAGTTTTTAGAGCTTGCAGGAAAGAATAAATAAAATTTCTAAGACATAAAAAAAGCCAATCTTCTGATTGGCTTTTTTTATGTCTTTAACTTTACTATTAATTCAAATTGATATCAAAAGGTAACCTCATCTGAATACCATTCATATTATCTAAAACCTTTAGCTTATTATAATAATCTAATAGTTCATCAGAAACATAGTTTTCCGAAGTAGACTTAGCAAATTCTTCTTCCTGAATCTTCTCCATTAAATCTGCAAATGGGTCTTCTTTTTGTAAAGGATAGTACAATACTTTCGCACTGCTCAGTCCAGCTTGTTTAGTAGCATAATCAATAGCTTCAGTAATACCTCCAATCTCATCTACTAAACCAATCTTCAAAGCATCATCACCAGTCCAAACTCTTCCCCTAGCAATCCTATTTACTTCTTCAACAGACATCCCTCTTCCTTCCGCAACCCTGGAAAGAAAGTCTAAGTATATTTTATCTACCTCATCTTGAAGGAAAGACAATTCTTCTTTCGTTAATTTTTTATTTAATGACAAAACAGAATGTTTGTTAGTAGAAACCCTATCAAAAGTTAAACCTAATTTATCCGTTAACATATCTCCAATAAAAGGTACAACACCGAACACTCCAATTGAACCAGTAATCGTGGACGACTCAGCAAATATTCGAGAAGCCGGAGTAGAAATATAATACCCTCCTGAAGCCGCTACATCTCCCATAGAGACAACTACTTTTTTCGTCTTGTTAGTTAATTTAACTTCTCTCCAAATTTCATCACTAGCCAAAGCACTTCCTCCAGGACTATTCACTCTAAAGACTACTGTTTTAATTGATTCATTATTTCGAACATCCTGAAATAGTTTACAAACATCTTTTGATGAAATTCCTTCCCCTCCAGTAGAGATGTCTCCTTGGGAAAGTATTACCGCTACATTTGGACTATCTACAGAAACTAATACTTGATCTTGTTTAAATTTCTTTTTTGAATATTTTTCAAAAGAAACTAAATTTAATTCTTTATCCTTTCCGATACCAGCTTTTTCTTTTAAGATATCAATCACTTCATCTCTATAAAGGGTAGTATCAATCAATTTAAACTTAACAGCATCTTCAGCTCTGTGAATCGATAAGTTCTCAGCTATATTATCTAGTTCAGAAATTGAAACATTCCTGTCTTTAGCAATATCCTTACGAATTGTTAACCATAAATTACTTAAATACCTTTTAACTTGTAACTCACTTGAATCACTTAAGTTTTCTCTAAAAAAAGGCTCTACAGCACTTTTAAAGTCATTATCTCTACCTCTTATCACTTGCATTTCAACTCCAAGCTTATCTAATGTCTTTTTAAAATACATTAACTCAGTTCCTAAACCATTAAACTGCATTGCGGAAGTTGGAAAAGCATAACTATAATTTGCAGCAGATGAAATATAATACTCTTTTTGAGAAATCATTTCTCCAGAACTATAGGCAACAACAAACTTTCCGCTCTCTTCAAATTTGTTAATTGCATCTCTTAATTCCTTTGCAGAAGTTAAACCTAGATTAGCACCATTAAAATCCAAAAACAATCCAGATATATTTTTATCCTCAGCAGCTTTTCTCAAACCTAGTAACAAGTCACTCAAACCTATTGTGTTTGAAAAGCTAAAATTAGTTTTACTAAAGGAAACATCTGACCTTTCAGCTATTTGTCCATCTAAAGTAAAATGCAACACTGTTTTATCTTTCAACAATAAAGGTTTAGGTGATACATCTGATAATCCAGAAATAAAACCACCTACAACTAAAACAAAAATTATTGAACCTAAAACGGAGACAATTAAAGCCGCTACTAAACTCGGCCAAAATATTCTCCCAAAACCAACTTTTCTATCTGACATAATATATATTTATTTTATACAAATCTAACAATGTATATTGACCAAACTTTAGTTTTATTATGAATGGTTATATCTCTTTATGAATGAAAAAAGCCCAGTCCATAAAATGAACTGGGCTTTTTTAAATTATGATAGAATTATTTTAATACCGCTGTAAATGTTGCGTTATCAATAAATCTTAAAAACTCTTTATCTTTAGCTGCTTTTTCTTTAAAAGAACCATCTTTAGCAAAAGCTTTTTTCAAGTTTTCAACCGTTCCGTTTACATCTCCTTGTCTAGTAGCGATAATAGCTCTTAAATAATAACCTTGAGCACTATCACTATCTTCAGATGCATTTAACGTTGCAACATCAGCACCAGCTTGAGTAGCACTTAATAACTGAGCTAAAGCTTTGTTAAAAGTATCGTAAGAACCAAAGTTAGCAACTGCCTCATTATAAACACCATCTAGGATGTTCAAAATTCCAAGATTGTAGCTAACCTCAGTACCAGCATCTTTTGAACCTTCTAATAATTCTTTAGCTGCTTCTCTATTTCCTTTCATCCCTTCTATAGCACCTAAATTATTAGTTGCAACTGAAGTTTCATTAACCATATTAGATTTTTCAAACTTAGATTTAGCTTCATCTAGTTTATTCTGCATATATAATATAGCTCCTGCATTATTTATTGCTCTATGATCAGTAGGGAAATTTTTCTCAGCAACTTCATAAATTCTTAATTTTTCATTTAAATCAGTTGTTAAAGTTGCAGTAAACAATAACTCTTCTAAAGTTAAAGTATCAGGATTTGACACTGAAAGAGCTTTTAATTCTTCATCAGTATAACCAGTTTTATCATAAGTTACAGATATTTCAGAACGACGTAATTTAGTAAATACATTTTTATCTAAATAAGTAAAAGTTTTACCCATATTACGCATTTCAGCTTCTCTAGTAGCAGGATCTTTGTGCATTTCTAAAACACGAATAATTAATTGTTTCTCATCATTATCCATATCTGATTTCTCCAACTCAAGTTTGAAACCTTCGTAATCCTCACCTTTACCTAATAAAGTATAAATATCTGTTAATGATTTTTCATTTTTAGCTGACTTTGCTAATTTAAGAATCGTTTTTTTAGCAGCTTCCGATCTATCAGTTGATAAAGAATTATTTTTATCTTCTTCACCTTCTGGAGATGCATAACCTACAATTGTATATCCTTTAAGGTCTATTTTAGGATTTGACTGAGCAGCTTCTAACCAAACTTTGAAATCACGTATATCTTGATCTTTCAACTCAGATGACTTAACAACTGATTTACCTTTATCGAAATTAATTTGAACTGTGTATCCTTTTTCAATAACTCTTTTAAAGTTATCTTTCTCCATAATTACTTTATAATCTTTGTTCACCAGTAATGGAGTAATTATAGTCCCTTCAGCGATTTTAGTTTCTGGAACTGCAGCTTTAACCTTACCACCTTTTGAAACATTTCCTGTTATAACTAAATCAGCATCTTCCATTTCAGGAGTATAAGCTATAACATCTGAATATGAAACACTACCACCTGGCTTGTATTGAATAACACTACCGTTTCCAGTTGCTTTTTCACCTTGCATCACAATTGATTTCAAGGCTGTCGTTCCTAACATTGGAGTTAACTCAACAGAAGCTTTTTTCTTAATTCCTTTTTCTGGAAAAGCAACATCTACCTTTACTCTAACTGAGTCACCATGCATCTCTAAAGTTTTAGGAGATACTTCGTACTGTAAGTCTTTTAATAAATCACAACTAGATAAGATCGTTCCTGCTGCAACAATAAAAGCTAATCCTGTAATAGTTTGTTTTTTCATATCAAATTTCAGTTGTATTCTAAAATAATTTGGTCACAATATTAGACATTAAAATCATAAAAAGCAACACGAAGTATATATAAAATAAGGAATCTGTTAAACAATTAACTTTACCTCACTATCGTCAAAACAATCTTTCATTAAATTAGCGACTGTTTTTTGAGTTATCGGATCTTTAAAATTTGGAGCAATATCATTCAGTGGTTTCAACACAAACATTCTATTTTTAAAGTGTTTATGAGGGACAACTAAATCTTCACTGTTAAAAATTAAATTGTTGTAAAATATGATATCAATATCAATAACCCTTGATTCATACTCTCCTAATTTCGTTTTAGCCTTCCTCCCATTTTTCTTTTCAATCTCTTGAGATGTAACTAGTAAATCCAACAAACTCAAACTAGTAACAACCTTAATACAAATATTATAAAAGAAAGATTCTGATTCGAACCCTAGTGGAGGGGTTTCATATACTCCTGACACAGCAACAAGCTCTCCTATTTCAACACCAATAAGGTCTTTTGCCTTATTTAAGTTCAACATCTTGTCACCAATATTAGTACCTAAACTAAGAAAAACTTCATTCATTAGTCTTTCCAGTTAAATGTATTAATCATTTTCAACAGATCAACTCTTAAATATTCAATACTTGGTCTTAATGAATCATAATTCGGAACACTATTAAAATAAACAACACCACTAACAAACCTTGAAGTAGAATCGGTTAAATAAAACTGAAAAGGGGTTGCAACGTCTCCTTTTAATTCAAAGAAAGTTCCAAACACACTATCTTTTTCACGAATAATTCTTGTATCAAGAATCTCCACAGCTTTAATCTTATGTTCGTCCACTTTGTCGTTCGAATAATTCACATATCTAGATAAAGGCTCAACCATATCAATGTAAGAAAAGTTTATAATTCCATTCAATTCTCCTAACTCAATTTCTTTATGACAAGACTTCTCTCCCCTATTTAATACATCCTTAACCGTAAACATTTTTGAAACATCAAACTCATACGGACAATCATTACTATATTTTTCATAAATATGATTAGGTAATTCAAGCTTTAAATAAGTAGGTGGTTTCGGTATATACATTTCATTACCTCCACAGGATGAGAAAACAAAAAGCAAAACAACAATTCTTAAAATATTTTTTTTCATAATAAAACCTAGATTGAATTCTCTTTAACCTCTTCTTTTGAATCTAAAACAACCACTTTAACACTTTTTATCCTTTTTTTATCAGAGCTCTCAACTATTAACTTAAAATTACTACAAATAAAAAACTCATTATTCATCAATATCTTACCCGCATTTTCTACCATAAAACCTCCTAAAGTGTCGGATTCCCCCTTAAGGCTTTCAAATTCTTTCCCGTCAATTTCTAAAACTTTATACAAATCAATTAAAGCTGTTCTTCCTTCAAAAACAAAGGTTGAATCGTCTATTTTTTTAAAATTCAGCTCTTCGTCATCAAACTCATCTGTAATATCTCCAACAATCTCTTCCAGGATATCTTCTAAAGTAACAATACCACTGGAACCTCCATATTCATCAACAACTATTGCCATATGAACATTTTTACTCTGAAATTCTTTCAATAAATCATCAATCTTTTTATTCTCAGGAACAAAAAATGGTTTTCTCACTAGAGCCTTCCAGTTAAAATCATCTTCACTATCAATATGTGGCAGTAAGTCTTTTATAAATAGAACTCCTGTTACATTATCGAAATTTTCTTCATAAACAGGTATTCTTGAATAGCCAGACTCAATGATCTGAGACAAAACAGACTTAAAAGTTTCATCTTCTTGAATCGCACAAACATCCATTCTAGGACACATTATTTGTCTAACATCTGTATTTCCAAACTTTACAATCCCCTCTAAAATTTTATGCTCCCCCTCTGAAACACTATCTTCTTTGGTTAACGCTAAAGCATGTTCTAATTCATCAGAAGAAATACTAACCCCTTTTTTCTTTGCACGCTTCTGGATCACCTGTGTACCATTAACCAAACCTTTCTTCAACCAAGATATCGGAGGTAATTCATTTAAAAAATTAAGAGGTAAAGACATAAACTTCGAAAATGACAGTGCATTTTTATTTGCATAAATCTTAGGAATTACTTCACCTACAATAAGGATGATAAAAGTGATAACAACAACATCTATTAAAAATCGAAACGTAGAGTTATCTCCTTCATTAAAAAACTTAGAAAGCAAAGAACTTGTGATAATAACAATTGCAACGTTAATGAAGTTATTAGCAATTAAAATAGTTGCTAACAACTGTTTTGGAGTTTTTAAAAGCTTAGTAACAAGCTGACCTTTTTTAGATTCATCATCCTTTAAGGATTCTTTTTCAGAAGGAGATAATGAAAAGAAAGCTGCTTCGGACCCTGATATCAAAGCTGACAAAATCAAAAGGATTATTACAAATAATATTGAACTTAAAAAACTGGTCCAATCGAAGCTTTCAATAAAAGGCACTTTAACAGAAAAAAGGATATTCGGTATATGAATTTTTAACATCTTACAAACTTAAAAAGGTAGATCGTCATCTTCATCTTCTAGAAGCTCATCGATTTTTGATAGAGCATCAGGTACACCTTCATTTGAATATGAACTTGGCGTAGCGCTCTGAACATTATTAATTCGCTCACTACCTTCAGGTCTAGACAGAATATTTAAAACATCTGCAACGACCTCAGTAGTATACCTTGTCAAGCCGTCTTTATCTTGCCAGTTTCGTTTTTTCAACTTACCTTCAACATAAACTTTGTAACCTTTTTTGATATACTTATCTGCAACCTCTGCTAAACCTCTCCAAACAACAATGTCATGCCAATCAGTATTCTCTTTTTTTACCCCAGTAGATTTATCTGTATAAACTTCAGAAGTAGCAATTGAAAAAGAAGCAACTACTGAACCATTTTCCAACCTTCTAACTTCAGGGTCTTTACCAAGATTACCAATTAAAATCACTTTATTTACCGTACCCGCCATAGAATTTTTATCAAAATAGATATATTACAAATATAAAATAAATACTTATAACCTCAGCCCATCTTCAATTAAGAAACGATCTATCAACCTTGGCAAAGGATAATTTTGTAAATCCGACACCTCCACTTTTACCCAACCATCAATAGGACCGGTATAATCTGTATCAAAAAAAATAAAATTAGCATAAATGTGCTGGTGAGATAAAACATGCTTTTTAAAACTTATCATCTTATTAGGTAAACAGGAAAACTTTGAAAAAACTTCCGACTTTAAATCGTCTATACTTAACATTTTACGTGTCTCAATCATAGGAAATTCATACAAATGCTGCCATATATCCTTACCAATCCTTTTTTTCAAAAAAAGAGAACCTTCATTTTTCAGTAACAAATAATTGAAATACCTATTTCTGGTCTTTGCCTTTTTAGACTTTACAGGCCTTTCTCCCACTATACCTTTAGAAAAAGAGAGACAATTATCTTGTAAAACACATGAAAAACAATCCGGATTCTTTGGCTTACATTGCATAGCTCCAAAATCCATAATAGCTTGATTATATTCAGCTGAATTGTTTTCCGGAAGCAAAGACTGTGATAACTCTTTAAACATTTTTTTACCTTCAGTTGAATCAATAGCCAATTCAATATCAAACACCCTGCTTAGCACCCTGAAAACATTACCGTCTAAAACGGCGTAAGGTGAACCATAAGCAAAAGAAGTAATCGCAGCAGCTGAGTAATCTCCAACCCCTTTAAGGGAGATAACATCTTTATACTCTCGAGGAAAAACACCTCCATAATCATTCATAATCATTTTCGCTGAAGCATGAAGATTTCTTGCCCTAGAGTAATAACCTAAACCCTGCCAATCATTTAAAACATCCTCTTCAGAAGCTAAAGCCAAATCTAAAACACGAGGGTAATTATTTGTAAATTTTAAATAATACTTTAAACCTTGATCTACCTTGGTTTGCTGAAGTATAACCTCTGACAACCAAATATAGTAGGGATTCTTTGTCTCCCTCCATGGTAAAGAACGAGCATTTAGTCTATACCAATCTATTATTAATCGGTGAAAATCAATCATTAAGGATATTTTTTTAAAATTAATTTAATAAAATACAAAAATATAACTTTTAGAAATATACTTTTGCAATCTGATAATCAAAAAGTTGAATAATTAAATATAATAAAAAAATGACAAAAGCAGATATAGTTGCAGACATCGCAGTAGAAACAGGATTAGAAAGAATTGAAGCTTTAAAAGCAGTTGAAGCTTTCATGAACTCAATTAAATCTTCTTTATCAAAAGGTGAAAACGTTTATTTAAGAGGTTTTGGTAGTTTTATCGTAAAAGAAAGAGCTGAAAAAACTGGTAGAAACATTTCGAAAAACACTACTATCATAATTCCTGCTCATAATATCCCTTCATTCAAACCAGCAAAAACATTTGTTGAAGAGGTTAAAACAAGCGTTAAAGTAAATTAATTTAACGTTATTATTAAAGCGACGTTAATTATTCGATTAAATTTATTACTTTCGCAATCTCGAATTTTAATTTAATATTATTTTTTGAGCAATAAATAAGAGTTTAATCAATTAAAAAATATAGTTATGCCAAGCGGTAAAAAAAGAAAAGGTCACAAAATGGCGACACACAAACGAAAAAAACGTTTAAGAAAAAATCGTCATAAAAAGAAAAAATAATCTTTCGATTATAATTTAAAAACTTAGTAAGCGCTGCTTACTAAGTTTTTCTGTTTTCAAAACATTTAATTTAATACAGTCTTCGTGAGTTTAGAACTAGTAGTCGATTCCAGACCAAATGGTATCTGGCTTGCTTTGTTACGAGACGGGAAATTAATTGAGCTTCAAGAGGAAAAAGGCAATACTGAATTTGCTGTAGGCGATATATACCTAGGTAAAGTTAGAAAAGTTGTCCCTAGCTTGAATGCTGCATTTGTTGATGTTGGTTATGAAAAAGATGCATTTCTTCATTACTTAGATTTAGGACCTCAATATAATTCTCTCAATAAATTTACCCGTGACACGTTACATGGCAAACAAAATGTTGCCGATCTTCTTTATTTTAAGACTGAAAAGGACATTCCCAAAGATGGGAAAATAAATGATATCGTATCTTCATCTTCACCAATTTTGGTGCAAGTTGCAAAAGAACCAATTTCAAGTAAAGGGCCTCGATTGAGTGCTGAAATAACTTTAGCTGGTAGATATTTAGTTTTAGTTCCGTTTTCAGATAAAATATCGATATCACAAAAAATCAAAGATCCTGAAGAAAGATCTCGATTAAAAAAATTAATGAATAATATCAAACCGAAAAACTTCGGAGTTATTATTCGAACAGTAGCCGAAAATAAAAAAGTAGAACTTCTAGACCAAGATTTAAAAAATCTTCTTGAGAAATGGAAGTTCATGTACTCTAATTTAAAAAGTGCTACTCCACCAAAAAGAGTTTTAGGTGAGTTAGATAAAACTTCATCTATATTAAGGGATTTACTTAACGCAGACTTTTCAAATATTCATGTAAACGATGTCATATTAATGACAGAGATGAGTGAATACATTACTGATATTGCACCTGGTAGAGAGAAAATATTAAAACTTCACGATACTAAGATTAACATCTTTGAAAAGTTTGGAATTCATAAGCAAATCAAGACACTTTTCGGGAAAAAAGTACCTTTACCTAGTGGAGGATATTTAATTATAGAGCATACAGAAGCGATGCATGTAATTGATGTTAACAGCGGAAATAGAAAAGGTGCAGAAGGACAAGAAAGTAATGCTTTGTCAACTAACCTAGAAGCTGCTGAAGAAATTGCACGTGTTCTTCAACTAAGAGATATGGGTGGTATCATTTGCATTGATTTTATAGATATGCATGACAGAGAGAACAATAGAATGCTTTTTGATAAAATCAAAGAGCACATGTCTTCTGACAGAGCTAAACATAATATTATTCCTCCTTCTAGGTTTGGAGTAGTTGAAATAACACGCCAAAGAGTAAGGCCGGAAACAGATATCAATACTTCTGAGGCTTGCCCAACATGTAATGGAACAGGAGAAGTACAAGCTTCCATATTATATGCTGAAGAAATAGAAAGTAACCTACTTTACCTTTTAACAGAAAGGAAAGAAAAACATGTTACTTTGTTAGTTCATCCATACTTAGGTGCTTATTTTAAAAATGGTATAATCTCTAGACAACTAAAATGGTTGTTCAAATACAAAAAATGGGTTCCGGTAAGAGGGATCACAGATAATCAACTTCTTGAATATAAATTTGTAGATAACCAGAATCAAGAAATAACCCTTTAACAAAATTCTAAAAGAGGCTGTTCCTAAATGGGCAGCCTCTTTCAATTAGATACAATAATAGCATGTTAACTGGAACTAATTCTTTTTGACACAAAATGAATAGTGAAATAACCTATCTTGAAGCAAAAGCAAAGATTGAAGCATTATGTGCTAATCAAGAAAAGTGTCAGTATGACATTGATAAGAAATTATTTGATTGGGGCTTTAATGAAGACGAAAGAAATCAACTAATATCACACTTAATTTCCTATAATTTCATCAATGAAGAACGGTTTGCTTTAGCTTATGTAAGTGGTAAATTTAAGATAAAAAAATGGGGGAGGTTAAAAATCAAAAACCACCTTAAACTGAAAAGGATTTCAGATTATTCAATAAGAAAAGGATTAAAAGAAATTAATCCTGATGATTATTGGAATACACTCGTGTTTTTGAGTCAAAAGAAAGCTGATGAAATTTCCAACAAACAGGAAAATAACTGGGTAAAAAGAGGGAAAATATATCGTTTCCTTGTTTCAAAAGGGTATGAATCTGAGTTAATAAACGAAGCTATTTTTGAATTAAACTTAAAGTAATAACAATAATTAACATCAATGATAAATTATATCTATAGATTTAGATTTTATCTTTAATAAATATTAATTAATTTAGCATATCAAATATAAGCAATGTCAAATTCTATAGTAGTCATACCTACATATAACGAAAAGGAAAATATTGAAAATATGATTCGAAAAGTAATGTCTTTCGAAAAACAGTTTGACTTACTAATCGTAGATGATGCATCTCCAGATGGAACCTCCTTAATTGTTGAAAAATTACAAAAAGAATTTCCTAATAGAATTTTTTTAGAATCTAGATCTGGCAAACTAGGTTTAGGAACTGCCTATATTCATGGATTTAGATGGTCTATAGATAAAAAGTACGACTATATATTTGAAATGGACTGTGACTTCTCTCACAATCCTGAAGATTTGATACGGCTGTATAATGCATGCGCCAAAGATGGAGCAGACTTAAGTATAGGATCAAGATACTGTAAAGGAGGAAGAGTAAAAAACTGGCCTTTGAAAAGAATACTTATGTCCTACTTCGCAAGTGTTTATGTTCGTATTATTTTATGGATAGGTATTAAAGACACTACTGCCGGATTTAAATGTTACAGAAGAGAAGTGCTTGAGAAAATTAATTTAGACGCTGTCACTTTTAAAGGTTATGCTTTTCAAATATGTATGAAGTACGCAGCGATTAAGCATGGGTATAAAATAACTGAAGTACCTATTACATTTGTTGATCGACTTTACGGTGTATCAAAAATGAATTCTGGGATTTTTAAAGAAGCGTTTTTTGGAGTTTGGACAATGAAAAAAATGAAATTATGAGTAATACAATTATATTAAGAGGTGGTAAAATTATTAATGAAGGAAAATCTTTTATTCATGATATCTTAATTAAAGATGGTAAAATCATCAAAATTGCTGAAAACATCTCAACAGATGAAAAAGCGAAAGAGTACAATTTAGAAGGAAAATATGTTCTTCCTGGGTGTATCGATGATCAAGTCCATTTTAGAGAGCCTGGTCTAACACATAAAGCAGATATCCATCATGAATCTAGAGCAGCAGTTGCCGGTGGTATTACCTCTTTCATGGAAATGCCAAACACTGTTCCTAATGCATTAACTCAAGAATTATTAGAAGATAAATATCAAATTGCTTCTAACAATTCTATTGCAAACTATTCTTTCTTCATGGGAGCTTCTAATGATAATATTGATGAAGTTTTAAAAACAAATGAAAAAAATGTTTGCGGAGTAAAAATATTCATGGGATCCTCTACTGGTAATATGCTAGTTGATAGTGAGACTGCATTAAACGACTTATTCTCTAAGGTTCCACCATTATTAATCGCTACTCACTGTGAAGATGAAGCTACTATTAGAGCTAATACAGAAATATATCGTAATAAATACGGTGAAAATGTTCCGATTAGCTCTCACCCTTTAATTAGAAGTGAAGAAGCTTGCTATATTTCGTCTTCTCTAGCTGTTAATTTAGCTAAAAAACATAATACTCGATTACATATCTTACATATTTCAACAGAAAAAGAGTTAAGTTTATTTGATAATTCTATTCCTTTAAACAAAAAACAGATTACTGCTGAAGCTTGTATTCATCACCTTTGGTTTACAGACAAAGATTATGATAAAAAAGGTACATTTATAAAATGGAACCCAGCAGTAAAATCTGAATCAGATAGAAGTGCTATTTGGAAAGCAGTATTAGACAACAGAATTGATGTTATTGCTACTGACCATGCTCCTCACACTATTGAAGAAAAACAACAAACGTATTTTAAAGCACCTTCTGGAGGACCTTTAGTTCAACATGCACTTCTTGCGATGCTTGAAAAATCATCTGAGGGTTTAATTTCATTAGAAAGAGTTGTTGAAAAAATGGCTCATGCACCATCAGAACTTTTCAATGTATCCAAAAGAGGATTTATCAAAGAAGGGTATTACGCAGATATAGTAGTAGTGGATCCAAATAAACCATACGAGGTTACAAAATCAAACATTCTTTCAAAGTGCGGATGGTCTCCTTTTGAAAACCATAAGTTTAAACATTCAATTGAAAAAACTTTTGTCAATGGTAATTTAGTTTACGATAATGGTACTATAAATGAAGGTACTAAAGGACAGAGGTTGTTATTTAATAGAGGATGATAAAACTCTTCGCCTATTTTTTTCTTTTGATATGTCTCTATAGTTGTTCTTCAGATATACAACGAAAAGAAGCACCTAAAGACTTAATTCCAAAAGATTCAATGATAATAATCTTAAAAGATTTAACATTGATAGAGTCCCATATAAAAAGTAAACAACCAATTGTTTTTTACAATGGAGAGGCTATGAAAAAATCTGGAATTAAAGTTTTAGAAAATTATAATATAGATACGTTAAGGTTTGGAAATTCTTTTGATTATTATGGTTCGTATCAGAATGAAATAAAATCAATTTATAGTGCTATCATTGATTCCGTCAATAAAGAAATCTTACTTTTAAAATCCAAATAAATAAAGGTTGAATAACTTTTGTTTGTTTGGGTTTTATCTAAACTTCCTATCCGGATTTTCTTTCAAGAATGACTCCCACTTATTTCCTTTAGTTTTGTTATGCTCCCCCACCCCTTTAGAAAAATAATGACAAACAGCGATTGCTAATCCATCAGTAGAATCTAAATATTTTGGCATTTCAGAAAAACCTAAAACAGTCTGTAACATTGCAGCTACTTGTTCTTTTGAAGCATTCCCATTTCCTGTAACAGCTTGCTTTACTCTTCTAGGTGTATACTCTTCAAAAGGAACATTATTACTCAAAGAAGCAGCGATTGCAACTCCTTGAGCTCTACCTAGCTTAATCATTGACTGTACATTTTTACCGAAAAAAGGAGCTTCAATAGCCATCTCATCTGGCTTATACTCTTTTATAATCTGATCAAGTCTTTCAAATATTTTTTTTAGCTTATCCGGATGTGTTTCTAACTTACTTAAATGAATTACACCAAAGTTAATTAAAGATAATTTCTTAGCTTTAACATGTATAATACCATATCCCAGGATGTTTGTTCCTGGGTCAATACCGAGAATTATTTTATCTTCAATCATTAAATACAAGCTTGTAGGTCATAAAAATATGAAAAATAAAAAGATAATCTTCAATTTCATCAAGCTAACAATTGTTATCGGATTGATTGTATTGGTTTCTAGAAACATTAATAAAATTGATACTAATGATTGGTATAATTTAAAGGTATTAAAGTTTGAATATATAGTTTATGCTTTATTTCTAGTTTTCTTAAACTGGGGAATTGAATGGCTAAAATGGCTAAAAACAATAGACTTAATTGAATTGAAAAATAAAAAATCTAATTGGGTACTTTTTCAATCTTTTTCAGCTGGCATTGTAAGCGGAGTTTTAACACCAAATATGATGGGTAATTTCATTGGTAGATTATACTACTTTAATAGGGAAAATCGTCCAATGATAACCTTAGGTACTATGCTTACAAACTATACTCAATTTTTTGCTAGTATTTTATTTGGAGTACTATCTGTACTATTATTAAATGAAACACCTTGGGGGATTCAACTCAATTTATTTTTATACTTTTTATTAATGTCGGTTTTAGTACTGTCATTAATTCCATTATATTATTTTGATAAAATAAAGATTGGTTTCTTTCAAAGAAAGAAAAGTTTTATCACATTCTTTTCATTGATTTCTAAAAACAAACTTTTTCGAACCCAAATTTTATCCTTAAGTATTCTGAGGCATTTTATTTTCACTTTACAATTTTGGTTAATTTTAAATGCCTTTGAAAATGCTTTTAGTCTTGATATATTCTTTTGGATTTGGCAAGTATTTTTTTGGACAACATTAATTCCTTCTTTATGGCTTGGTAAATTAATTATAAGAGAATCAATGGCTCTAGTTATATTAACGAGTACAAGTGTTGGACTTGGAGAACTTGAAGTATTATCTTCTTCAATTCTATTATGGATAATCAACTTAGCATTACCTTCATTATTCAGCTTATTTATTTGTAGACAAAAAAAGATGCAATGATTTTAGTATTTATTTTAACATATAGTACTTATTCTATAACGCAATTGATTGGAATCTTTCGTGCCAATAAAAAGGAGAACTTTGATACTAACTCTAATACAAATAAATTCAACTTAAACTCAATTTCTTTAATTATCCCTTTCAGGAACGAATCAAAAAGAATAAATGAATTAATAACAAGCTTAAAAAATTCACATGAACTTCCTTTAGAGATACTTTTCATTAATGACCACTCCTCGGATGATTCGGTAAGTAAAATAGAAAGCAATCTTAAAGATTATAATATAAATCATAAAGTAATTCATTTGCCTGAAAACAAAAAAGGTAAAAAAGATGCAATTCGCTTTGGAATAAAAAACACAAGTATAAACTCAACATTTATTTTAACTTTTGATTCAGACATCTCTTTTAATAAAATATATTTTAATAATTTAAAAAATCTTCCAATAAAAGATTTATATATTTTCCCTGTTAGAATGGAAGGGAATGGACTTCTTGAATCTATTTTCTCTCTTGACTACAATTTATTAAATATTATTAATAGAATCTCTTTTGGATACAAAAGACCTATTCTAGCAAGCGGTGCAAACTTATTATTCAATAAAGACCTTTTTTCTAAAATAGATAGCATTCAATCTCATAAACATATTGCTTCTGGTGATGATATGTTTCTATTAAAAGACTTTATTCACAACAAAGCTATCATCCACTTATCTAATGATAAAAACAATCTAGTCAAAACCTCATCCCCATCCACTATAAAATCATTCTTTCAACAAAGAGCAAGATGGATTTCAAAAAACAAATCAATTAACGATAAGCTAAGTCATCAAATGTTTTTTTTCAATTCCATCGTAATACTTCTATTCTATTTCACAACAATTAACTCTATCGTTAAAAATGAATGGATTACATGTATTTACATACTCGTTTTTAAGAATTTACTTGATTTTTTAGTGATTTCAAATTCAGACATTAAACTCTCTAGGACAGAAAGTATCATCCTACCATTATACACTATTATACAACCTTTTTACTACTTAGCAGTATGGATTACTCCATTTTTATATGATCTTAAATGGAAAGAAAGGGACATAAAAAAAGGCTAATCAAAATGAAAAGCCTTTTATAAAAAATCAATTTTTATTTTTTAGAATGGTAAGTCATCATCAGCACTTTCAGAATTCATTTCATTTGAAGCAACTTGATTTGAGCTATTATCTAAAGACATAGAAGATGGACCACCTTGAGGAATATTACCTCCTGCTGCACCTACTTTTTCAATTCTCCATGCTTCAAGAGTATTAAAATGCTTAACTTCTCCTTGTGGACTAGTCCATTCTCTTCCTCTTAAGTTAAAAGATACTTCTACTTGGTCATTTGGTTGAATAGCATCTAATAATGAACATTTATCTTGTGTCGCTTGAAATAAAATATCCTGTGGATACATACTTGAGGCATCAGTAACTACAAATTCTCTCTTTGCAAATTTCTCACTAATTTGAACCGTTTGATTCACTAATTTTACAATTCCGTTTAATTTAAACATGTTTACTTTTTTTATATAATATATTAATTATTGAATGCTAATAATGTTAACCATGCATCCTCTAATCTATTTTCTTTTAATAAATCTTTTGCTTTTTGGTGAAGTGCTTTTTCTAGTTCTCTAGGTTGATCTTCAAGGCTCATAAACAAATCACTTAGCTCTATTAACTTAAACTCATTTACCTCTGTCTCATCAGGAAACTTTTCAATTCCGGCAAGTTGACCTAAATCATTCCCAGACAAAACAACACTTGATCTAACATCGCTTGGTAAAGCATCAAAACCAACACCACATGTTGTGATAGGTTTAGTTATTTCAAACATAGAGTTTTTATCTGACCTACAATACCAATTCCCTCCCATTCTAGAAACTAAATCAATTTTTTGTTGGTCAATCATTCCATTTTCATCAAGTACTTCATCTTTAATATGAATTTTCAGTACTTCACAAATTATTAAATTTCCTGCACCACCTTCTTTCCCTAATTCGATTACCTCATTGACTTTGCATTCAAATTGAACAGGCGATTCTTCAACCCTCATCGGTTTTACAGTTTGAGAAGCTATAGCAGTAAAGCCAGCTTTATCAAATTCATTCACCCCTGGCGCGTAAGGAGAACTAGCTAAGCTCATTTGATGAACAATATCATAATTAACGACATTAATCACTACTTCAGGGTTAGACTTAATATTGTTATAAGTATCCTTTGTTGTATTCGTTCTACCACTTCTAGCAGGTGAAAAAATTAAAATAGGAGGGTTTGCACTAAAAACATTAAAGAAACTGAAAGGAGCTAAATTAGAATTACCTTGTTCATCAATAGTAGAAGCGAATGCTATAGGCCTTGGACCTACTGCACCTAATAGATACTGATGAATTTTTGGAACTGGAAGCGACTTTGGGTCTACTGATAACATTTTCATACAATTTTACAATAAACAAATATAATGGATTTTCAACGTTTTAAGCCTTTTATCAAAAGGTTTTATTCACAAATTAAAGGGAAAGAAATTTAATAAAATGATGACTAATAATTACATTTTTTCAATTTTATTCATTATAATTATAATAAAGAAACTATTTTTGATTCATATGAAAAATATAATCATTATTACTCTTTTAGTACTCATTAGTTTTTTCGATGTTTTCGGACAAAGAAATATTAAAGACTCTATTGTAGGAACACCATGGATAGCTGTTCATTATGGTGCTAATTGGACTAAAGAAGATTTATCTTTAAAATATGGTTTTCTAAATCATATTGGTACTCTAGCAGGCTACAAGACAAAAAAAAATTGGTTCTACGGTGTCGAAGCTAATTTTATGTACGGAAATAATGTTCGATTAAATGGGATGTTTAACCACCTTTTAGATTCGAAGGGAAATGTAACTGATGTGAATGGAGATGTTGGGATTGTCGTTGTATCTGCAAGAGGGTTAAATGCAAACTTAGTAGTTGGAAAAGTAATCCCGATTTTTAGCCCAAACAAAAATTCAGGAATATTCATCAATTTTGGAGTAGGTTTTTTATCTCATAGATATAGAATAGACACACAAGACCAAGTAATACCAGGTTTAGAATTAAACTATAGAAAAGGGTACGACAGATATTCTTTGGGGCCAAACCTAAGTCAATTTATTGGATATACTTTTATGTCTAATTATGGATTGGTTAATTTCTATGGAGGGTTTTATGCACAACAAGGGTTTACAAAAAATCAAAGAACTATCTTTTTTGATATGCCTGATATAGAAGTACCTCAGACAACTATGCTAGATATTCAAGTTGGTCTAAAA
>Ga0228614_1000077_pt1 | contig 58397 bp, 53 predicted proteins | sample 15DmetaG_FD_190531 | JGI IMG/M metagenome (GOLD analysis project Ga0228614, IMG submission 190531) | Seawater microbial communities from Monterey Bay, California, United States - 15D | ecosystem: Environmental > Aquatic > Marine > Coastal | place: USA: California | collected 2016-10-13
ATTGTACCCTCATTTTGTTGACGATTCTTCTTCAAAACGAGGGTTGTTACATTACCTTAAAGGACAGAAACAAAACTTAATGTTATGGGGTTTAAGAAATAAAATCAATTTTCTTATGGATAGTTTGAAAGTTTCTAGGTTTGATTTGGTCGTTAGAGCGTAATAAATTTTAATAATTGTATAAAAAATCGTATTTTTGTATGTTAACTTGTTTAAAATAGCAACAAAAAACATAATAAATTAATGAAAAATTTCATTTTCTCTGCTAAAAGTTTACTTCTTATTTTTATAGTTTCTTTTAGTGTTTCAAATGCCCGAGCTACAGGTGAACCATCTACATATTTTAATATTTATCTCTCTCCAAATAATGATAGAGTAAAAAGAGATGTGTGTTTGATTGTTACGGCACTTTATGACAGTACTTCTTTCGAGATTATTGATGATGGGGAAGATGGAGATACCGATGATTCTGTTTCTGGTGTCTTAATGGCAGGTCAGTCATATGTTCTTTATATAAGAGATAATGGTGTAAATGATGATGCGGAAAGAGCTTCTAATGGAGTTTTGAAACAAGATGGAGATTATTTAATTGTAAAATCCAATAAGTTAGTTTATGCTTCTCAATCCACTAATAGTGATTGGCAGCATGATTGGATTCCAGCAACAAATAAAACTGGTGTTGGACAAAAATTTATTGTTTATGCTCCAAAAACATCGAGTTCGAAAAGAGATATTAATGTTTTTGCGTATGAGAATAATACAGAGGTAACGGTAAAGAAAATTTCTTTAAGCACAACTACAAATACTGGTTATACGGATGTAGATTATTTTTCAAGAGATATTGTTATTCAAAAGAATTTGGATGTAGGGGAAGACTTGATTTACAAAAATTCAGAAGGAAGAAATTTAATGAGTTCAGGGGAGACTTATTTAATAGAAACAAATAAGCCTGTTACAGTTCAATATGGTGCCTTATATGGTAATGAAAGAGATGGTGGTGGATATGTTCCTTCTGAAGATGGAAGTTCTTCTGGAGATCTTTTCTTTTTTGGAGTTCCTTACCAAAGCAGGGGAGAGCAAGAGATTAGAATGATTTCATTAGATGACAATAACTTCATAAGTTTAGAAAGGTATGAAGATGCTTCATGGGTTCCAGTTAAAAGTTGGACAGCTAATAAAAATGAAGTAGTAGATTGGGTTGGAAAAAATGAAGGTAATGTAAGTCATGCTACTGTTTTTAAAGTAACTTGTTCTGCAACAAAAAAAGTGATCGTTTTTGAAGCAAACTGGTTAGAAACTGGTAATCCAGGAACTTCAGATTTTGTTACTGCTTGTAGTTCTTTAACAGGAAACAGTGCTGGTAAAGACTTCTTAGTTTACATGGCTCCTCCTGGAAACCAAAGTAATGTTAAGGATCCATTTACAGGGAATTATTTTGGACAAAAACTAACACATTTATACCTTTTTGCTTCTGATGATACATGCCACGTAAATGTGAAAGATACATATACAGATGGAACAAAAATTAATAGAACGATTACCATCCTTCCAAATAGGTATGCTGACTGTTATTTTACATTAGCAGAATGGAAGTCTATCTATAATGGAACAGGAAAAGTTTCTGATGGACCAGAAAGACCTTATGTAACTGTAACTTCAGATAATAAAATTAGTGTAGTTAATTCTAATGCAAATGATAACTGGATGATGTATTTTGGTTCTTCTTTAGAGCAGAATTATTCATTATCTTCTTCTTATAATGATAATATAGGAGTACCAGGGGATACAATTGAAGTTGTCTCTACTTTACATTTTAATGGTTCTGAAGATATTGACAGTGCAATGGCTCATGTAAATGCAGGAGATGGATTTAGAATATTAAGTTGTAAATTAATTGATGAAACAGTTGATAGTGAGATTGATGGTCAAATAGAAATAAAAGATTTTAAGACAGATGTTTCTTTTCCAATGCAATTAAAGTTACATAATTCTCATGTTTATAAAGTAGTTTCTCGTTTTGTACTTCAAACAATGTATAATAACGGAGATCCTATTGGTGTAAATATCGTTATTGGAATTGAAACAAATATTTCTGGTAAAGTAAAAGGTAAAAAAGAGCACGGTTCCATTACACAGGGTATTAAGGTTATCAGTTCAAATACTTCACGTTTACTTTTTTCAAGAATGCCTTTTAGTGGAGAACTAACAGATTCATGGACTTCAAATACGATAGATATTGATGGAGATGGATGGGATGATATTTTTGTTAATAATAAAAACAAGAATATTTCAAATTACTACTACAAGAATAGAGGAAACAATGTGTTTACTTTAGAAGATTTAGGAGAATTAACTTCAAAAAGAAGCACAACTATTTCTTCAACATGGGCAGATTATAATAACGATGGTTTTAATGATGCATTGTTAACCAACAATACTTCTAAAACAAACCACTTGTTTAAAGGAAAAGCGAATGTAGAGTTTGATGAAGAAAGTAATACTCCTATAACGAAAGAAATAGCTTATTATCATAATGGATCTTTTGCGGATTACGATAACGATGGTAATTTAGATGTATTGATTACAAATTATTTTGAAACTAAATTTAATGAGGTTTACCATAATAATGGAGATGGAACTTTTACAAAAATTGAAGTAGGTGACTTGGCTTCAGAATCTGTTACTTCTTTAGGTGCATCATGGGCGGATTATGATAATGATGGTGATCAAGATGTGTTCATTTCTAATGTTGGAAACGATAATAACTCCTTATTTGTAAATCAAGGAAATGGGAACTTTGCAAAATTAACGTCATCAATAGTTTGTAATGAAGGAGGTAACTCAATAGGTTCAAGTTGGGGAGATATTAATAACGATGGATGGTTAGACTTATATGTCACTAATGCATCTAATCAAAAGAACTTCTTATACTTGAACGATCAAAATGGTGATTTCACAAAAGTAACAGTAGGAAGTGCTGTTAATGATAAAGGTCACTCTCATGGTTCCGCATTTATAGATCTAGATAATGATATGGATTTAGACCTTTATGTAACTAATGATCAAGGTAAAAAACATTTATACCTGAATGATGGTACTGGAAATTTCGATAGATATGAAGACGAATTACTAGAATCAAACTACGGAAAAAGTATGGGACAAAGTTGGTTCGACTTTGATAATGATGGAGATTTAGATGTTTTTGTTACAACGCATTCTGATAACAAAAATCACCTTTTTGTAAATAACGGAAATTCTAACAACCATATTAAGGTTAAACTAATTGGAACCGTTTCTAATAAAAGTGCTGTCGGGGCAAGAATTAAGGTTTATGGAGGAAATAAACGTCAGATAAGAGAGGTTAATTCACAAACTAGTATTGGAGGTCAAAGTAGTTATTTTAATCATTTTGGTTTAGGGAAATCGACAATTGATTCGGTTGTTGTTTTATGGCCTTCAGGTTTAATTCAAACAATTACAGATTTAACATTGAATGCAAAAAATACTATTACTGAGCCAAATGGTGCTTTAGTTCATGGTAAAGTCTTTTTAGACGATAACACAAACTGTTCAATTGATGCAGGAGAGTATAATATTAGTAATGTAAAAGTATCCTTTAGTAATGGTCAGTTTACATACACTAATGGAGATGGTGAGTTTTCTACTTATCTTCAAACGGGAACTTACACATCCACTTTTGAAAATCAAGGGAATTGGGCTAGCTCTTGTTCGGACGAAACATTTACAATTTCTTCAAATAATGATGTGAAAGAGATTAATATTCCTATTGAGGCTTCAATAGCTGGTATTAACTTAAATGTTGATCTTTCATTGACTGCTATGAGAAGAGGTTTTAAAAACTTAATGAAAATTAATGTTGGAAACTCTGGTACAGAAACTGCATATAATGTACCAGTCAAATTTACATTAGGTTCAGGAATGGTTGTTGCTCAATGTATTCCATTTTACAATAGTATAAATGCAAACGAATACACTTGGACATTTGATTCAATTCAACCAGGACAGTCTATTACCATTAACATTCAAGATTCTGTATTACTTTCTAAAGTAATAGGTGATCCTTTAGTCTTTAATGTTGAAGTAATTGAAGCATCGGATGTGGATAATTCAGATAATCAAGTACACGAAGTTGCAGAAGTTGTTGGAGCAATTGATCCAAATGATTTATTAGTTTCTCCAAAAGGTTTATCAGAAAGTGGGTATATTAGAGAAACTGAAGAGTTAACTTATACAATTAGGTTCCAAAACATTGGTAATTTTTATGCTTCTAATGTTACGCTTCTAGATCAACTTCCGAAAGAGCTAAACTTAAGAACATTAAAAGATGTGAAATCATCTCATGATTTTACATTCAATGTCTCTTCAGACGGATTGTTTACTGCTTATTTTAGAAATATTAATCTTCCAGATAGTTCAACTAACGAAGAGCTTTCAAATGGTTTTATTTCTTTTACGATAAGTATGAATGATGATTTATTAGAAGGTACTGAAATTATTAATGAAGCTAAAATTCAATTTGATTATGAGGACTTCATTGAAACAAATAAAGTAAGGAACACTTTGGTTTATCAATTAGTTAAAGATGAATTGGTAGTATATCCAAACCCAACAACTTCAAATTTAAACTTTCAGTTATTGTCATCAGACGGAAGGTATCAAGAAGATAAGGATATCAAATCGATAAGATTATTTGATGCAATGGGTAATTTTGTTAAAGATGTTGAAAAAGGAGAGGATTCTGTAAACAAAGTTGATTTATCAGAATTTAATTCAGGAATATATTTTATTTGTATTGAAGTTAGTGATACAGAGAAATACTTTAAAAGAGTTGTTTTGGCAAAGTAGCCTATATAAATTATTTTTGATTGAAAGGTGCTCTTAATGAGCACCTTTTTTCATTTATATCTAATTTTTGTATTTTTCAACTAAAATTATAGAATATGACTACAGATCAATCTATTGATGCGCCAGTTTCATTAAATATGTCTCCTTATTCTGGTAACTTTACAGAAGTTGAGGCAGCACATTTATTGAGGAGAACAATGTTTGGAGCTACGCTTCAACAAATAAGAGATGCCGTAACAAATGGATTGTCAGCAACAGTATCTAGCTTGATGACTATACCCACTTTATCACCTCCATTAACATATTTGCCCGAAGAGCAAGTTGCCAGCTTTGGACAAACCTGGGTAAATAGTGTATATCCTACTGGAGAAAGTCAAACTACTGAAGATGCCAGAAGAGCTTCTATTGCTGCATGGTTAATGGAAAACATTAATAATGAAGGGTTAAGTATAGCTGAAAAAATGTGTTTATTTTGGCAAAATCATTTTGCGGCTGAAGCTTCGTTTGATTCCAGAGCTACCTATAATTATTTTCATTTGATAAGGTCTCATGCTTTAGGAGGTTTTAAACAATTAATTAAAGAAATGACAATAGACCCTAATATGTTATTTTTTTTGAACGGTGTCTCCAATCAATCTTTTAGTCCTAATGAGAATTATGCTAGAGAGTTATTAGAATTATATACAATTGGAAAAGGGCCACAAATTGGTGATGGAGATTATTCCAACTATAAAGAACAAGACATTGCAGCAGGAGCTAAGATATTAACAGGTTGGACAGTTGAAGGTATGAGAAGTTCAACAATAACATCCCCTTCTTCTACTTTCAATTTACTTTATCATTCAGATGAGCCTAAACAGTTATCTTCTCATTTTGGAGATACGCTTATAGCAAATAATGGTTCTCAAGAGTACGAAGATTATGTCGACATAATTTTTGAGCAGCCTGCTGTTGCAAATTTCATTTGCACAAAGTTATATCGATATTTTGTTAATTATGATATAACTCAAGATGTTCAGAATACTGTTATTGCTCAAATGGCGTCGACATTGATAGCAAATAATTATGTAATTCAGCCAGTTTTAGAAGAGTTATTCATGAGTGATCATTTCTTTGATATTTCAATAAGAGGAGCAATAATCAAAAGTCCAATAGAGATGATATTCTCTATTTTTAATACTTCTTCAGCAAAGCCCACATTTGATTTATCTACTAATTATCAAATGTATTTAAAACAATATTATTATGCAGATGTAATTGGTCAAAGTTATGCAGCTCCACCTAATGTTGGTGGTTGGCCTGCATATTATCAGTCACCATCATTTTCAAAACTTTGGATTAATTCAACATTCATTAAACAAAGATTTTCAATTGCATACTATTTAACTTTACATACAGGAATAGAAGTAAATAATAAATTTTTAAAAGTAAATGCTTTACAATTGTTGTCGACTTTTTCAAATCCATCAGATCCAGTTGCTTTAATTGATGAGGTGTGTTTATTGTTTTTCCCTAAAGGTGCTTCTGAGAACGAAAAACTTTTATTAAAAAACATTCTAACAAGTAATTTACCAGATTTTGAATGGACATTACAATACAATGAATATATAGCTAATCAAAATGATTCCACATATTCTGATCCTGTAAAAATTCGAATAGAATCGGTATTGTATCAGATTTTTCAAATACCAGATTTTCAAACCATTTAATCAAATAAAGATGAAAAGAAGAGATTTCGTAAAAAACCTATCGCTTGCTTCTGTAGGAAGTCCATTTTTATTAAATGATTTGAAATTTCAAACCATAACAAAACCTCTTTTTCCAATTCAAAAAAGTGCGGAAGATAAAGTTCTAGTTATAATTAGATTAGGAGGAGGGAATGATGGGTTAAGTACTTTAGTTCCTTTAGAATCTTATGATAATTTAGCCAATCATCGTTCTAATATTATCATACCTGAAAACGATTTATTATCAGTAACTAATACACTAGCCTTTCATCCAACTATGACAGGCATGAGAAACATGTTTAATGATGGAAAGTTATCTATTATTCAAAATGTTGGTTATCTTGAACAAAATAGGTCCCATTTTAGGTCAACTGATATATGGGATAAAGGATTGATGGAACCAAGTGCAACAACTGGGTGGATGGGAAGAAATTTAGATAATTCCTTTCCTAACTTTCCAGAAGATTATCCAAATAACTCTAATCCAGATCCATTTGCAATTACAATGGGTAGTGAAGTTTCTGCAACATGTCAAGGATTGATGGGTAATTTTTCTCATTCTGTAAATGATCCGTTTGATACTTTTAACTTAAGTGAATCAACCGCTTTAAATGATGGGACATATTATGGTTCACATATGGAATATTTGACCACAATTATTGAACAAACAAACGCTTATGGTTCTCAAGTAAATGATGCAGCAACAAGTGGATCTTCACTATCTAATAAATACGATGACAACAACTCTTTAGCAGTTCAGCTTCGGCATGTTGCTCAAATGATTTCAGGTGGATTAGAGACTAAAGTATATATATTGAATATTAATGGTTTTGACACGCATGATTCTCAGGTAAGTACAACAGATGTAAAACAAGGAATTCATACGGATTTATTGAAAACTTTATCAGATGCGATTGAAGCATTTCAAGACGATTTATCACTTTTAAATTTAGAACATAGGGTTGCTGGTATGACTTATTCTGAGTTTGGTAGACAAATTGCTTCTAATGCAAGTATGGGTACCGATCACGGTGACGCTGCACCATTGTTTATGTTCGGATCTTGTGTAGGACAATTGGTTACTGGCTCTGACCCAGTTATTGGTTCTCAGGTCCAAAACCAGGAGGGTTTACCAATGGAAATAGATTTTAGAGATGTATATGCATCGGTTCTTAAAAATTGGTTTCAAGTTGCTGAAAATGATATTCAAGCAATGTTTGAACATCAAGTAACTTACTATCAATTCTTAAATGGATGTACAACTGGTTTAGAGGAAGATAGTATAAACAATAATAGTGTGATGGTTTATCCAAATCCTGCAATTTCTTCAGCTAAAGCTAGGTTACAAACTGAAAACGAATGGACAAGGGTCGAAATTATTGATATTAACGGATCTTTAATAGATGTAGTTTATGAAGGGAACCTGACCAAAGGCGAGCACCATATCCCAATGAATGTTCAAAATTTAGCCAATGGACAATACATCGTTAAGGTGAATAAAAAATCTGGTATTGAAACGAGTAATTTTTTAAAAGCGAAATAACCTTTGAGTATATATTAATTAGTGAAAAATGTCCAAAATTATATTTTGGACATTTTCTTTTTATAGACTTTTAAAATTCAACACTTATAATCAATTCTATTCTCAATTTTTGCCTTATTTTTACAATACGAATAAAGACAAAGTGATGAGTAGAATAAAAATTTCAGATATATTTTCTAATCCTGAATTAGGAAAACAAATTACAGTAAAAGGATGGGTTAGAGGTTTTAGAAGTAACCGATTTATTCAATTAAATGATGGTTCAACAATAAAAACTTTACAAGCGGTTGTTGAATTTGAAAATTTTGAAGAATCTCTTTTAAAGAAAGTGACTACCGCTTCAGCTGTATCTTTAACTGGTGTTTTAGTTGAATCGCAAGGAGCAGGTCAAGCTTTTGAATTACAAGTAGAAACAATTGAGGTTTTAGGAGAAGCAAACCCGGAGGAAGTTCAAAAAACGGTTATGCAACCTAAAAAGCATAGTTTAGATTACTTAAGAGATCAAGCACACTTGAGGTTTAGAACAAATACTTTTAGTGCCGTTTTCAGAATTCGTCATGCTGTAGCCTACGCAATTCATAAGTTTTTCAACGATAAAGGGTTTTATTATATTCATACTCCAATCATTACTGGTTCAGATGCAGAAGGTGCAGGGGAAATGTTTAGGGTAACGAATTTAGATCCAATAAATCCTCCATTAAACGAAGACGGAACGGTTAACTATAAAGAAGATTTCTTTGGTAAACCAGTTAACTTAACCGTTTCTGGTCAATTAGAAGCTGAATTAGCGGCATTGGCTTTAGGTCAGGTTTATACTTTTGGCCCAACTTTTAGAGCTGAAAATTCAAATACTTCTCGCCATTTAGCTGAATTTTGGATGATTGAGCCTGAGGTTGCTTTCAATGACTTGAAAGATAATATGGATTTGACGGAAGAATTTTTGAAATATATTAGTAATTATATCCTAACAAATTGTGAAGATGATTTACAATTCTTAAACGATAGAGAAGTTGCTGAGCAATCTCAAAAGCCTCAAAAAGACAGAAATGAATTAACGTTAAAAGAAAGACTTGAATTTGTTGTAAACAATGACTTTAAGCGTTTAACGTATACAGAGGCAATAGAGGTTTTAAGAAACTCTAAGCATTATAAAAAGAATAAATTCCAATATCCAGTAGAATGGGGAATTGATTTACAAAGTGAACACGAGCGTTACTTAGTTGAGAAAGAATTTAAATGCCCAGTTATTTTAACGGATTATCCTTCTGAGATTAAAGCATTTTACATGCGTCAAAATGAGGATGGAAAAACGGTTGCAGCAATGGATGTTTTGTTCCCTGGAATTGGAGAAATTGTTGGTGGATCTCAAAGAGAAGAACGATTAGATGTATTAAAGAAGAAATGTGCTGACTTCAATGTTGAAGAAGAAGAATTATGGTGGTACATGGACACTAGAAAATTTGGAACAGTTCCACATGCAGGCTTTGGTTTAGGTTTTGAGAGAATGGTGATGTTTGTGACTGGTATGACGAACATTAGAGACGTAATTCCATTTCCACGTACACCTCAGAATGCAGAATTCTGATTTAGACACAAGGCTCAAGATTTAAGACACATTAAAATGTTTTATTAAAAGGAGTCGAAATACAGTTTAATAACATTAAAAATTAATTTTTTTTCGTATATTATTCTGTCTTCTTTATAATTTGATATTATGGCATTAAAACAATTTTTAGCTCAAAAACTTGAACAGCGTTTATCGCCTCAGCAAATTCAATTAATGAAATTGTTGCAGGTGCCGACAATGGAGTTAGACCAAAGAATCAAACAAGAATTAGAAGAAAATCCTGCATTAGAAGAAGGATTAGATTCGGTTGAAGAAGATAATTTTGAAGAGGAGTACGAAAACGATTCTTCTGAAGAAGTAGAAGAATTTGATTTATCGGATTATTTTGATGACGATACTTCTGAATATAAAACACAATCCAACAACAATAGTAAAGACGATGAAGAACGTGTAATCCCTTTATCAGGAGAGTCTTCTTTTCAACAAAGAATGACAGAACAGTTACACTTACTAGACCTTTCTGACGATCAATTTATGATTGCAGATACGATTATCGGAAACTTGGATGAATCGGGATACTTGAATAGAGAGCTAGAGGCTATTGTTGATGATTTGGCGTTCTCCGCAAATGTAATAACAACAGAGGTTGAAGTAGAGAAAGTTTTAAGTTTAGTTCAGGAACTTGATCCAGCTGGTATAGGCGCAAGAAATTTAAAAGAGTGTTTATTATTACAGATAAACAGAATCCAAGATGGTAATATTAGTCGTTTTACAGCAAAAAAGATATTAGAAAATCATTTTGAAGAATTTATAAAAAAGCATTACGATAAAATTCAAAAGAAATTTGAAATTTCGGATGAAGACCTAAAAGATGCAATTGATGAAATACTTCGTTTGAATCCAAAACCTGGTGGTTCAATGCGTGAAGCAGCTAGAAACCATCAAGAAATCATACCAGATTTTGAGATTATTGAGAATGAAGGAAAGTTAGATCTTACTTTAAATGGACGTAATGCTCCAGAGTTGAAAGTGAATAAAGACTACGAAAAAATGCTTCGTACTTATTCTGAAGGAGGTAAAACTTCTAAATCAGATAAAGAAGCTGTAATGTTTGTGAAACAGAAGTTGGATGGGGCTAAATGGTTCATTGATGCTATAAAGCAACGTCAAAACACACTTTTGAGTACGATGCAGGCAATCATGATGTATCAAAAAGAATATTTTTTGACAGGTGATGAAACAAATTTAAAACCGATGATTTTAAAAGATATTGCTGAAATTGTCGATTTAGATATATCAACAGTATCAAGGGTTGCTAATAGTAAATACGTAATTACTAGTCAAGGAACTTTTGCCCTTAAGTATTTCTTTTCAGAATCTTTATCGACAAACTCTGGCGAAGAAGTTTCTACAAGAGAGGTTAAGAAAATTCTTTCTGAAGCGGTAGACAATGAATCTAAATCCAAGCCTTTAACGGATGAAAAGTTAACTGCTCTTTTAAAAGAAAAAGGATATAATATTGCTAGAAGAACAGTTGCGAAATATAGAGAACAGTTAAATATTCCGGTAGCTAGATTAAGAAAAGAATTATAATGCGATTTCTTTTTCAGTTTATCACTTGGGCTTTTATGCCTATTTTAATGCCGATATATGGTCTGCTGATAGTTATGTTTTCCTATTCTGAGCCTATTGAAATAGGATTGAATAATTCCTTGTATTATTTTCCTTTAAGAAATAAAGTAATAATACTAATCTATTTTCTTATTGTTACGGTTATTATTCCTGGGTTAATTTATATAATCATGCAAAAAACCGATAAGATAAAGACCATTCAAATGGATGATCGTTCGGAGCGAAAAGTACCTTTAGTTATCATGAGTATTTGTTGCCTTTGCTTATTGTATATCTTCACTTCTATCGATTACCTTTTGCCAAAATACATTTATGCTTTATGTCTTTCTGGAGCAGTTATTATTAGTTTATTTACCTTGATAAATGAGCATATAAAAATCAGTTTACATGCTACGGGAGTTGGAATTTTTACTGGTTTTTTAATTGCTTATTTTTCGGAACAAACTAATTTCCAAATAGGAGTGATTGCAGTTGGCTTTCTGGTCTCAGGGTTAGTTTTTTCATCGCGTCTATTTCTAGAAAAACATACAATTAAGGAATTAGTTTTGGGCTATGTTTTAAGTTTACTTATTACTTTTGTATTGACTATTTATTACCCTTTATTAGGAATTAATTAAAAAATAAAAATGAAATTAAAGATTAAATTTATCGTTGCTTTTCTTGTTATTGCTGTTATTTCAGCTTGTGGCGTAATCAATAAAAAGAATAAAGGAAAAGGGTTTAATGTTTTCTCTCTTAGTCAAGATAAACAGCTAGGATTTCAAACAGCTAGTGAGATAGATGGAAATCCTGGACAATACCCATTATTAGATTCCGTTAAATATGCGAAAGTATATCAATATTTATATAAGGTAAGGGATAATATTCTTAATACCGGAGAAGTATCTTTAAAAGATGAATTTAGTTGGAGGCTTAGAATTGTTCATGATGATAATACGTTAAATGCTTTTTGTACCCCTGGGGGTTATATTTATTTCTATACAGGGATATTAAAGTTTTTAGAATCAGAAGATGAATTAGCAGGTGTAATGGCTCACGAAGTGGCTCATGCTGATATGCGTCATTCTACTCGACAAATGTCAACTATGTATAGCATACAGGTGGTTGAGCAGGTTCTTCTAGGAGATCCAACTTTATTGAGTCAACTTACTAAATCAATTGTTGGTTTGAAATTTTCTAGAAAACACGAAACTCAAGCAGATGAAATGTCTGTAAAATACCTTTGTCCAACAATATATAACGCTGCTGGAGGTGCTGGTTTCTTTCAGAAGTTAGAGGCAATGAGTGAGGGAGGAAGGCAACCTGAATTCTTGAGTACGCACCCTAATCCTGCTAATCGTATTGAAAACTTCATCAATAATAAAACGACGATGGGTTGTGCTGGAACCAATGATTTCAAAGTGGAATACCAGAAAATGGTAGCAATGTTGCCTAAGTAGGTTGTTAGACACTAGATTTTAGAAGCTAGAGATTAGACTAACTACCCGCTGAGCTTGATTTTTAACTTATCGTTAGCGATTTCAACGAAGTTAACTCTGCTCAATTATTGGAAGTAAGCTTCAGGATTAACCGCAGCATTGCAAATGCAGCGGAGTAGGGGATCTGCAATTAGAAGTGTTCAGTCTAATTAAAAAATCACTAATTTTAGAAGATTAAGTAGAATTTCATTGACCTAATAACTAATTAAGTGCTTAATATGAGTGAAATTGAAATATATCAATCAGAAAATAATCAAATAGAAATACGAGTTGAATTTGAAAAAGAAACAGTTTGGCTTTCTCAGAAACAAATGGCTGATTTATTTGGAAGGGATAGGGTTGCCATAACTCAACACATAGGTAATATTTTCAAGGAAAATGAACTTGATAAAAATTCAGTATGTAAGGAATTCTTACATACTGCTGACGATGGTAAAAAATACAAAACAAAATACTATAATTTAGACGTTATAATATCTATAGGATATAGAGTAAAATCAAAAGAAGGTACTAAATTTCGTCAATGGGCTACTCAAAGGTTAAAAGAGTATTTAGTAAAAGGTCTTTCTATTAATCAAAAACGGTTAGAACAACTTCAACAAACAGTTGAACTAATTAGTAAAAATATAAATGTTGAGGAAATTGAAGAGGCTAAAGGATTATTAGATATAATTAAAAACTATACGCAAAGTTTTCATTTATTAAACCAATACGATAGCAATAGCTTACAAACAAATAATTTAAATGAACAAATAACATACGAGATTAAATATACAGAGGCAGTAGGGGCTATTTCTGAATTGAAAAAGCAACTTATGTCTTTAAATGAAGCCACAGAATTGTTTGGGAATCAAAAAGACAAAAGTTTTCAAGGGATATTAGGTAACGTCATTCAGAGTTTTGCAAATCAATATTTATATCCTAGCATAGAAGAACAAGCAGCACATTTATTGTATTTCATTATCAAAAACCATCCGTTTAGCGATGGGAATAAACGTATAGGTGCTTTTATGTTTATTTGGTTTTTAGATAAAAATAGGCATCAATTTAAAAAGTCAGGAGAACTAAAAATAAATGATAATGCATTAGTTACATTAGCATTATTAGTTGCACAAAGTGACCCAAATGATAAAGAGTTAATGATTCAATTAATTGTTAATCTAATCAATAGGTGATAAATCAAAAATAGACATGTTTTAGACGAATAACAAAGTTCCGAGCACGTCTAATTCCAAAAAATTCAGCGGAGCACGTCCAGAATTAGAAGTTATATCAAATCAATTTTCTTTGCTAGTAAATAATCTAAGTCACTTATTTTATTTTCAGTATGCGTATATAATTCTAATGTTAGAACGGAACATTTTCTAATCGTTGCATCTGGATGATGATCATTTTCATCTGATATTTTGGCAACTTTTAAGAAAAACACTGCTAATTCAGTTTGATTTTTAAATTTATATTCTTTTGATAATCGGTTATTTACTATTTTCCAACTCATTTTTTATTGAATAAAAAAGCCGAAACCTTTATAAAAAGTTTCGACTTATTGTCTTAGTTCCGGCTCAAACCCTTTTGGTTCTCATCCCTTTAAACAAACTTGCGGAGAGGAAGGGATTCGAACCCCCGATACGCTTTCGCGTATACACGCTTTCCAGGCGCGCTCCTTAAACCACTCGGACACCTCTCCGTTTATATTGACTGCGAAAATACGTATTTATTTTGATATTAAAAATTCAAAGTTGAGTATTATAAACTAAGTTCCCCTTGTATAGGTTCTGATAGTTTCCTTTTTGCAATTTGACAATCTGATTCACTACCTAATACGTACATCAGTTTTGTGATTGCCGCTTCGGTAGTCATGTCTTTGCCTGAAATTACTCCTGTTTTTGTAAAAAATGAACTTGTTTCATACTTTCCTTGTTCTACACTCCCAGAACTACATTGAGTAATGTTTAATACGATACCACCTTCTTGAATATAATCTGAAATTAATTTTCTGAAAGTTTCATCCCCAGGGGCATTTCCAGCACCAAATGTTTCCAATACGATTCCTTTTACTTTTTCAAGGTTAAAAATAGAACGATAGGCATCCGCTGGAAAACCTGGAAATATTTTTAGTATAGCTACACGATTATCCAATTCCGTAAACAAGGTGTGTTTAGACTCGTTATGTCTGAATAGCTTTTCTTTGTTGTATTCAATGTTTACTCCAGCTACTGCAAGTTCAGTATAGTTTGGAGAAGAAAATGCTTCGAATTGATTTGCAGAAATTTTAGAACAACGGTTCCCTCGATAAAGAGAATATTCGAAATAAACAGCTACTTCTTGGACGATACTTTCGTTGTTTTCGTTCTTTGCAGCTGCAATTTCAATAGCAGTAATTAAGTTTTCTTTTCCGTCTGTTCTAATAGTTCCGATAGGTAATTGAGATCCAGTTAAAATAATAGGCTTTTTAATGTTTTGAAACATAAAACTCAAGGCAGAAGAAGTATATGCCATTGTATCTGAACCATGAAGAATGACAAATCCGTCATATGTTTCGTAGTTTTCTTCAAGCATCTCTGATATCTGTGTCCAATAGATAGGATTTATATCCGATGAATCGATAGGGTATTCAAAACTAATCGTATTCAAGTTAACATGTAAACGCTCTAATTCGGGAATGTGTTTATACATGTGTTTAAAATCAAAACTAATCAACTGACCTGTTTTAGGATCGTTTACCATTCCGATAGTTCCACCAGTATAAATGATTAAAATATTTGGTTTTTTCTCCATCAATTAAAGCTTAAAAAGTTCAAGTGCATTTTGCGTTGTTTGTTCTTCTATTGTTTTTAAAGAAACGCCATAAACATCTGCTAATTTTTCTGCAATATGTAAAATGTAACTGCTTTCATTTCGCTTCCCTCTGAAAGGGACAGGAGGTAAATAAGGAGCATCTGTTTCTAAAACTAGGTTTTTTAAGTCGATATTTGCGATTACTTTATCTATTTCAGCTTTTTTGTAAGTCAATACACCACCAATTCCTAGTTTGAAGTTATCATAATTGAGTATGTGATTTGCTTGTTCAAGGTTACCAGTAAAACAATGAAAAATTCCAGATAATTCAGGTGTATTTATTTCGTCTAATATTTCAAAAATTTCATCAAAAGCATCTCTCGCATGAATAACTATTGGAAGTTTTAAAGCTATTGCCCACTCCACTTGTTTTCTAAAAACCAAGGCTTGTTGTTCTTGAAATGTTTTATCCCAATAAAGGTCCATTCCAATTTCTCCAACTGCGATGTATTTTTCTGGATGAGCAAAAAGGTTTTCTTCAATTGTTTTTAGTTGTGCTTCCCAATCTTCTTTTACATAACCAGGGTGTAAGCCCATCATTGCATAGCAATTTTCAGGATATTTTTCCACCAATTGATGCATCCCTTCAATACTTTCAACATCGATATTTGGCAGTAATAGTTTTTCAATACCAGATTTTATTGCTTTTTCAACGACCTCTTTTAGATCGTCTTTGAATTCTTCGGCATAAAGATGTGTATGTGTATCGATAAACATAATTGGTAACTTTTAGAAAGTAAAGTTAAACTTTTTACTGTAATTTTAGGGTATGGAGCAAGAACCAAAAGTAGATTTAAAACAATATATTCCAAAGAAGGGGAGTAAACGATACATTGTGAAAATTACCATCTATGTTTCTGTTTTATTGTTTTTGATATATATGGTAACGCTTAAATTAAAGAATGAAAAAACGGAAGAGACTCCTTCGAAGATAGAAGAGATAAAAGGGGTGAAAATTCAATTTTAATTGTTAATGATGAATGGTTAATTTTTTAGATTTAAAGTCTTTATATTCAGGTCATCAAAATAAAATTAATCCTTCATCATCAAACATTCATCATTCATTCTCCACCATTCCTTTATAGTGCTTATACAATTCCATTTGAGAATGCCATGAGACATCTGTTTTTGCTCGGTAGGTATTTTTTTGTTTAGCATCAATTAGTCTAGCTTTATTGTTTCCTTTCCATTGATATTCAAAGATTAAGTCCAGTTCTCGTTTGATTTTTTCATCCTGTATTGGACAACCAACCTCTATCCTTTTATCTAGGTTACGTTCCATCCAATCCGCACTTGTTAGATAGTAAATAGGGTCTCCATTGTTTCCGAAAATCATGAAACGAGCATGTTCTAAGTAACGGTCTACTATGCTGATTACTTTAATGTTTTCACTCAAGTTTTTTACTCCTGGAACCAAACAACAAATTCCACGGATAATCAATTCTACTTTTACTCCTGCGTTACTCGCTTGGTATAACTTTTCGATGATTTGCTTATCTACAAGGTTGTTCATTTTAATTTGAATCAATCCTTTTTTCCCTTTTTTTGCAAGATTGATTTCCCCCTGAATTAGTGAAGTAATCTTCCTTCTCGTGTTGAAAGGTGAAACCATTAAGTGGCGGAATAAACCTCTTTGAAAGTGATTGTCAATCAAATGGAATACTTTTTTAACCTCTTTAGAGATTGCAACATCTGAAGTTAAAAGTCCCAAATCTCCATAAATACGAGAAGTTTTTTCATTGAAATTTCCCGTTCCAATATAGTTGACGAATTGTTCTTTTCCTTTAGAAACTCTTCTTATTTGAATCAGTTTAGAGTGTATCTTTAATTGAGCTAATCCGTGTAAAACTTTCGCGCCATTTTCTTTCAAACGATTTGACCAATATAAATTGTTTTCTTCGTCAAAACGTGCCTGAAGTTCCATTACGACAATAACCTCTTTGCCATTACTAACTGCGTTTAACAAAGCATTCATTACTTGTGAGTTTCCAGCAACACGGTAAACATTTATCTTGATAGAGGTAACTTTAGGGTCGATTGCAGCTTCTCTTAATAAATCCACTACATAATCAAATCGTTGATAAGGGAAGTGTAATAAAACATCTTGCTGAAAGATAACTTTCAATAGACTTTTTTGATTTTCTAGTAAAGGATGAGGTGAAGGAACTTTCTTTTCATACAAAAAGTCACTTCTTCCAAAATTAGGGAAGGAAGTAAAGTCTTTAAAATTATGGTATTTTCCACCTGGAATAAGGTTCATCCCTGTTTTTAGGTTCAACGATTTTACCAAATATTTGAATAAATCTTTCGGCATTTGTTCATCGTATACAAAACGTACAGGTTCGCCTTTTTTTCTGTTTTTAATGCTTTTCTCAATTTTCTCTATAAAAGAAACGGCAATATCATCGTCTAAATCCAACTCAGCATCTCGGGTAAATTTGAATGTATGCGCCTCTATTGAATCAAATTCGAAAATGGAGAAAATATAAGGTAAATGGATACGAATAATATCGTCTAATAAAATGAAATGCTCTTTTTCTTCTCCTTTTAACAAGTAGAATCTCGGAAATTCATTTGGTATTTTAATCAATGCATATTGAACATCTTCTCCTCTCATCATTTTGATTGCTAAATAAATAGCATAATCTTTTAATCTTGGGAAAGGAGTTTTATCATTTAATATGATAGGAACAATTTCGTGTTTCAGCTTGAGGTTGAAAAAGTCATATAATTCTTTTAAATGTTCTTTACTCAGGTTATTTTCATCTAATTTTTCAATATTTTGAGCTCTTAATTCTTCTAAAATCTCTTGGTAGGCTTTCTCAAAAAGTTTTTGTTGTTTCACCACTTCTAAACGAATCGTAGCGTATAATTTTTTGGGAGTTCCATCAAATCCATCGACCTTTTTTTCACCTACCATGATGATTCTTCTAAGGTTAGCAACCCTCACTCTAAAGAATTCATCTAAATTGTTTGAATAAATTCCAAGAAAACGCATACGTTCAACTAATGGAACGCGTTTGTCCATAGCCTCCTGCAATACCCTTTCATTAAAGGATAACCAGCTTAACTCTCTGTTGAATAAATTCATCCTACAAAGATGAGCGAAAACAATAAAAAATGTATTAACAGAATATTAATTTTTGAAATTTACGAAAAAACTATAGTAAAAATTTGCATACATAATATTCTTATGTATATTTGTCCTATGTATTCATCAGAACTTATAAAAGGAACACTAAAAACCATTGTTTTAAATTTATTAGAACAGAATGGAAGAATGTACGGTTATGAAATTACTCAAAAGGTAAAAGAAATAACTGATGGTAAAATTCAGATCACAGAAGGAGCACTTTATCCAACTTTGCATTCATTGGAGCAAAACGGTGAATTGGATACGGTGAAGGAGTATGTTGGGAAACGAGTGAGAAAGTACTACACTTTAACAGAGCAAGGCCAAGCTACTGCCCAAGAAAAAGTGAATGAATTGCAAGATTTTATTGTTACTATGAAATGTTTGTTAAACCTAAAACCCTCAATTTAGGATGTATAAAATCAGTGATGATCAAATTGATTTTATACTTTCTGATATAGAAGCAAATGGAATAGATTTAGAAGACTTAAAAGAGGGTCTTCTAGATCATATTTGCTGTATTATTGAGAGTGAGTACAAAGAAAGTGTTGACTTTTATTTGTTCTATGATGATGTAAAAAGAAGGTTCTTTAAAGATAGTTTTGATGAAATACAAAAGGAAACTATTGATTTATTAACTTTTAAAAATTTTTTCGCGATGAAAAAGACATTGAAAATAACAGGATTATTATCGGTTAGTTTAACTATATTAGGAGCAATTTTTAAGACCTATCATTGGCCAGGTGCTGGTGCTTGTTATGTGATTGGTGCAGCTTTATTTAGCCTAATTTTCCTTCCGCTATTGATTATCTTAAAATTTAGAGATGATGAATCCAAAAAGGAGAAAATAGTTTTTAGTTTTGGACTACTACTTGGGTCAGCAGCTTGTTTAGGAGTTCTTTTTAAACTAATGTCATGGCCAGGAGCAAATATGATGTTTCGAGGAAGTGTTACATTATTTATTTTCTTGTATGTTCCTTTATATTATGTGATAGGAATTCGTAAACCTGAGAAAAAATTCAATGTTTTAGTGAACACTGTTTTGATGATGGCTTGTGGTTGTATGTTGTATGGTTTAATTAAATTACACTAATAACAGAAGAAGATTTAAGTACCTCTGTATAGGGGTACTTTTTCATTTAATAAAACGAAAAATTAATTGAAGATTAATTATTTCACATTCAACATTCTTGTATATTTGCTTTATGGATTTCAACACGGTAAAAGCGTTACATATTATTTTTGTGGTGAGTTGGTTTGCTGGACTTTTCTATATTGTTCGCTTGTTTATTTACCATACGGAAGCGCAAGAAAGAGATGAGGTAGCTAAAAAGATTCTTTCCGATCAATACCAAATCATGGAAAAAAAATTGTGGTGGATCATCACTACTCCAGCAATGGTATTGACGGTAATTTTTGGAACTTGGATGATTCTTTTGAATCCACCATTTCTTTCTTTAGGTTGGTTTCACATTAAATTAACTTTTGTTGCTGTTCTTTTGTTTTATCATTTCAAATGTCAGCACATGATGAAGCAATTGAAAAAAGGAGTGTTCAGCTGGAAATCAAATCAATTACGCTTATGGAATGAATTGGCAACGTTGGTATTGGTAGCAGTTGTCTTTTTAGTCGAATTACAAAATAATTTAGATTGGATTAAAGGAACACTCGGATTTTTCGGAGTTGCAATAGGATTAATGATTGGAATTAAAATTTATAAGAAGTTTAGATCCAAGACATAAAGATTCAAGATTTTAAGACTTAATTATTGTTTAGTCTTTGAGTGAAACTATCTATTGTCTTATAGTCTTGAGTCTAAAAAGAATGGAATTAAAATATATTTATAAAAAAATGAAAAGTAAGAGGAAAGACCCAATATTTCAAGATTTAACTATTGTTTAGTCTTTGAGTGAAACAGTCTATTGTCTTATAGTCTAAAGTCAAAAAAAATATGTACAACAACATTTTAACAGAACAAAAAGGTCAAACTCAAATCATAACGATTAACAGACCAAAGCAATTAAATGCATTAAACAAAGAAACAATTGAAGAATTGAGTCAGGCTGTTCAGGCAGCTGATAAAGATGCAAATACTGGAGTGATTATTTTAACTGGTTCAGGTGAGAAATCGTTTGTTGCTGGTGCAGATATAAAAGAATTTGCAGATTTTAACGTAGAGCAAGGTGCTGAGCTAGCTAGAAACGGTCAAACCATTTTATTTGATGTTATCGAAAATTTAGGAACACCAGTGATTACTGCAATCAATGGTTTTGCTTTGGGTGGTGGACTAGAATTAGCAATGGCTTCTCATATTCGTATCGCTTCAACAAATGCAAAAATGGGTTTACCAGAAGTTTCTTTAGGAGTAATTCCAGGATATGGAGGAACGCAACGTTTAACGCAATTAGTTGGAAAAGGAAAAGCAAATGAAATGGTTTTTACAGCAGGAATGATTTCAGCGGAAGAAGCATTGAAATGGGGATTGGTAAACCACGTTGTAGAACAAGCTGAATTACTAGAAACTGCTGAAGGTATTGCTTCTAAAATCTTAAAAAATTCTGCTACAGCTATTGCTTCTGCAATAAGATCTGTAAATGCTTCGTTAGTGGATGGAGTAGATGGTTTCGCTACTGAAATTGAAGAGTTTGGAAAATGTTTCGGAACAAAAGATTTCATAGAAGGAACTACTGCATTTGTTGAAAAACGCAAAGCTAACTTTAGAAATTAATGTCGAATCCCATTAAAAAGTTATTAGGTCAAACGGCCATTTACGGTCTTCCAAGTATTGTTGGAAGGCTGTTAAATTTTTTAATGGTTCCATTATATATTTCAAAATTCAAACAAACTTCCGATTACGGTGTAGTTTCAGAATTGTATGCATGGGTGGCTTTTTTGGTGGTTTTTCTAACGTTTGGAATGGAGACTGCCTTTTTTAGGTTTTTGCAAAATAAGGAAGAAGATAGAAAGCAGGTTTTTAACAATAGCTTTTTAACGGTGCTATCTATCAACACCGTTTTTTTTCTATTAATCTTACTTTTTAGTCGACCGATTGCTGATGCTTTATTGTATTCTGGGCATTATGAATACATTATTTTGTTAGGTGCTGTGATTTGTATCGACGCAATATCAGCACTTCCTTTAGCCAAATTAAGGTCAGAAGAAAAGGCTCTTAAGTTTGCTGGGATTCAGTCCATGTCAATATTTGTGAATATCGCATTGAATTTGATTTTAATGCTCTTCTTTTTCGACGATTCTGATCCTGGAATGGGGGTGATTTTCATTTTTGCAGCAAATTTATTCGCATCGCTCGTAAAGCCAATTTTTTTATACAAGGACTTTCTGCACATTAAGTTTAAGTTTGATTCCCGACTAGCAAAAGAAATGGTGATTTATGCATTGCCATTAATGATTGGAGGATTAGCAGGTATCGTCAACGAGACAATTGATAGAATTCTTCTGGTCCATTTATTATACGACGGTTCAGATGCCTCTTTAATTGCAGCAAAAGCAGAAGTCGGAATTTACAGTGCTTGTTATAAATTAGCGATGCTGGTTACGATTCTAATTCAAGCCTATCGATTTGCTGCAGAACCTTTCTTTTTCTCTCAAATGAAAAACGAGGACAAGAATCAGGTTTACACAAAAGTGATGAATTACTTTGTTGCGGTTGTTTGTCTTGTTTTTTTAGTGGTTTCCTTAAACGTTGATTTCATCAAGTTATTTTTCATTCCAAACGAGGCGTATTGGATAGGCTTGAAAGTAGTCCCAATTTTATTGTTGGCAAATGTTTTTTTAGGTGTTTATTTCAATCAGAGTATTTGGTATAAATTGAGTAATCAAACACGTTTCGGAGCATACATTGCCATTATAGGAGCGTTAATTACGGTTTTAATCAACGTAATTTTCATACCTACTTATGGTTACATGGCTAGTGCTTGGGCAACGATGGTTGTTTATGCAATTCAGATGGTTTTGTCTTACGTACTAGGTCAGAAATATTATCCTATCCCTTACAATGTTAAAAAGTTCTTCTTGTATTTAGGAGTGGCTATTGCTCTTTATTTTGTTACCGTTTTCTTGAATTTAGAAGAAAGTTCTGTTTCCCAGTTTTTAGTTCATAATTCGATTGTTGTGTTGTATTTAGCAATGATTTGGAAGATTGAAAAACCGAAGTTGGGAAGGGGGTAATAAAGAAGTTACCGTTCATACCAATCAACGGATTTTAGAGTTTGATAAAGAAAAAGGAACGAGAATATGGTTCACCCAGATTCTAAATTGATTAATTCAATTATAATACCCCCCCATGTTATGTAGGTAAAGATGTGATTCTTGAAAATTCAATTGTTGGTCCAAACGTTTCTTTAGGGAAAGGTTCTGTGGTAACTAATTCAATCATTAAGAATAGTATTTTAAAGAAAACGCAATCATTATGGATGCAACCTTGAAAGATTCCATGTTGGGATCAAATGCAAAATATAAAGGTTTAGCAAGGGATTTAAGTTTAAGTGATTATTCAATTATAGCTTAATTCAATAATTGTAAATGAAGAAATTAGGCTTCTTTCAGTTTGTTATAATTGTATTTATTTTAGTTTCTTGTGGAGTTAAAAAAATGCTATTGATACTTCTTCAAAAGGAGTTTCAAAGCTTGACTATGCCTATATTGATAAATTTCACGAAGGTTTAAGGTTTAAACAAAAAGGAGAAACAACATTGGCAATCTCTTCATTTGAGCAATGTTTAGCAATGAAACAAACGGATGATGCGGTTTACTTTGCATTGTTGGCAGGGATTCATCCTGATGAAGTTGATAATTGGTATTTAGGAATTTACATCGATGCAATAGAGTGGGTCGAAATTACCAATACACGTGGGATGAGTCAGTTTGCCGATGGTGGAATTGTTGGTTCAAAACCTTATGTAAGTTCTGCGACTTATTTGGATAAAATGAGTCATTATTGTAAAGGTTGTCATTACGATTCAAAAAAGAAAATAGGTGAAAAAGCCTGTCCTTTTAATAGTTTGTATTGGAATTTTTATGCGGTTAATGAAGAAAAGTTAAGAGGAAATCCTCGCATTGGTATGATGTACGTTAGTTGGGACAAAATGGATTCAGCCTTAAAGCAAAACCTACTAAATCAAGCGAATGAATATTTAGAGAATTTGAACGAATTGTAAGTGTTGTTGAATTAAATATTTTGTGTTACGAAACGAGCGTTGGTTTGGTTTAAAACAAATTTAAGAGTTAAAGACAATCGACCGTTAATTGAAGCGATTGCGCATAATGATGAGGTAATTCCGGTATATATTTTTGATCCAATAATATTTGAACAAACAGCTTATCAAACTAAGAAAATGGGATTGTTTCGTTTAAAATTTTTGATGGAGTGTTTACAAGAGTTAAATGAAGCATTGGTAGAAAAAGGAACTCATTTAGTAATTATTCAAGGTGAACCAAAAACAGAAATTTCCAAATTAGTTCAAAAATATAAGGCTCAAGAAGTTTATGCCGAATTTCCGATTGCTTTTGAAGAACAAAAATTGCAAGAACAAGTCGAGAAAGAGTTATGGAAACAAGATGCTATTTTAAAAACCTATCTAACAAATTATTTATTAGATGAAAAAGACCTTCCTTTCCCTGTTTCAAAATTACCAGACATATTTACTGATTTTAGGAAAAAAGTAGAAAGAGAATGTATTATACATGAGCCAATAAAATGTCCAAATAAGATTCATTCACCTTTATTACCCGCTTTTGAAATTCCACATTTTGAAGAATTGACTGGTTTACGAGTTGATGAAAGGACAGCATTTCCATTTAAAGGAGGTCTTTTTTCTGCAAAAGAAAGATTGAATTATTATTTGTTTGAATCAAATCAGATAGAACACTATAAAAAAACAAGAAATGGAATGTTAGGTGCTGATTATTCGACTAAATTTTCAGCGTGGTTAGCATTGGGATGTGTGAGTCCAAAAGAAATATATGCTGCTGTTTCTGATTATGAGCAAATGGTTCACAAAAACGATTCTACTTATTGGGTCATTTTTGAATTGTGGTGGCGAGAATATTTTTATTGGGTGATGCGTAAATATGGGATAAAATTATTTCAAAAAAATGGCATAAAAAGCCAGTCTCCTGTAGATAGAATATTAAATCTTGAAAAGTTAAATCAATGGAAATCTGGACAAACAGGGAACGCATTTATTGATGCCAACATGAAAGAATTAAACGCTACGGGGTTTATGAGTAATAGAGGTCGACAAAATGTAGCAAGTTATTTGGTAAATGATTTAGAAGTAGATTGGCGATACGGTGCGGCCTATTTTGAAGAGCAACTGATTGATTATGATGTTTGTAGTAATTGGGGGAATTGGGCATATATTTCAGGAGTAGGAAATGATCCAAGAGGGCATCGTGTTTTTAACGTACTCAAACAAGCGGATGATTACGATAAAAATGGTGATTACAGGAATTATTGGACGAATTTAAAATTGAGCATTCAAAATAATTAATCGATGAAGCGAATTAAGAAGCAAAATTTACCGACAAAAGTTTGCGTAAAATGCAATCGACCTTTTTCATGGCGGAAGAAGTGGGAAAAAGTTTGGGATGAGGTAAAGTATTGTAGTGAGCGGTGTAAAAGGAATTGAAAAATTAAATAATTGTTTCATTGATTAATTATCATACTGATTCATTAATTTAACCATCACATCAAAAAAAAAACTTATTTTTGGTTTGTGAAACAAACTAATTATAAAGACATATTCAAACAAATTCGTGCAGGAGAGGAAGCACCAATATTTGAAATGTATAAAAATTTTCACAAAGAGTTTTTAAAGTGGTCAACTTACCAATTTAAAGCCACAGAAGATCAATCAAAAGATGCTTTTCAAGAAGCAATCTTAGATTTTTATCAAAATGTTATTTCCGGACATTTAACTGTTTTGACGTGTAGTCTAAAAACCTATTTGTTTGAAATTGGAAAGCACAAATTGTTAAATATTCAAAAAAAAGAGGCGCGTCTCACTTACAATGATACCATTCAATTGATAGACAATGGAGAATTTGAAAGTTTTATGGACGAGGAGAAAAAAGAATACACGCAAGAACAGATAAGTCAGGCTTTAGAGAAACTACCAACTGATTGTCAAGAAGTTTTGAAATTATATTATTTCAAAGAGTATGATATGGAAAGTATTTCTCGAGAAATGAACTATAAAAATGCCGATACTGCCAAATCAAAAAAGTCGCTTTGTATGAAGCGTTTGATTCAAGAGTTAGCAAAACTCTCAAAGGTATTTATTTTATGATAGAAGAAGGTAACATAGATTTATTTGAAAAATATCAACACGATGATTTAACTTCAGACGAAAAGAAAGCGTTTGAGGCAAGGTTAGTGTATGATAGTGAATTCAAAGAATCCTATGAAAAATACCTTCGAGTTGGTGAAGGAATTTCAGAACATTATCGTTCAGAACTAAAAAATAAATTAAAAGACTTCGATAAGCAATTAAGCGAGAAGAAAAAATTTAGTTATTGGAAGTTAACAGGAGCAATTGCCGCTGTTTTCATTTTAGGGATCACCATCACAAGATTATTTTCTACCAATAATTATGAAACAATAGTAACTAATCATTGGAAAAAAGAAACTGGTTTACCGGTTAAAATGAGTACGAAAGGAAAGTACGATGATGCAATGAATGCTTTCAAGATGGAAGAATGGTCAACCTGTATAAAAGAATTACAACCACTACAAACAGATACAGCCAATTATTATTTAGGCCTTTCTTATTATGAGATAAAAGAATATCAAAAAGCAATAGCGACTTTTGAACAAATACCTTCGACTTCTAATTACATTCATAATGCCCAATTTCGTTTAGGATTATTGTATTTATTATCTAACCTTCCAAAAGATATTGAAAAGGCTACAAACCTATTTCAACAACTTTCAATCCATACAGAACATCCTGAATTAGTTCAATCAGCAAAAATTATTTTAGAAAAAATAAAATAATTTAATCCGTTTAATCTTCTTATTTACAGTGTTTTAAATTCGATTTTTGCGGAGTTTAAACATTATTTATTAAACATTTTTTAGAGATCCACTTACCTTTTGAAATTTGGGGAGATTAAAGGTAAATGGTGAATTCCGAAAAACCGAAGAGTAGGAAAAATGTATTTAGATTAATTATGAAAATTCAATATGTTTTTATTGGTGTTTTATTAATGTCAATATTGGGAGCATGCTCTGTTGATTGTTCAAAACAAGAAGGTCAATACGATGATGGTTTTAATTCAGGTAAATTATTAAGAATTGTAGGTACGTCTGCTTCTTGTGATGAATGGGTAGAAGAAATGGGGATGTCTACACCTACAGACTGCTTTTGCGAAGGTTTTAATGATGGTAAAGCAGGAAGGGATAATAAATATGAAAATAATTAAATTATGAGAAAACTACTTACAATTGTTGGGTCTATATATTTTTTGACAAGTTGTGGTTATAAACTTTCGTCAGATAATTCTATTAAAGATTTACTTATAAATCATACAATTTTTATAAATGGAAATATGGAATTCAATGATGATGGAACATTTTCATTAATCCCTCAAAGTTTAAAAGACCCAACAAGAAAATACAAAGGTACATGGAAATTAAAAGAATGTACGAACTGTGATTCAAAATTTCCTTCGAGAGGTATAGTAATAGAATTTGACAATAGGGGATGGATAACTGACGGGAACTCAAACAATGGATTTAAGGAAACAGGATACGGAACAATCTTAAAAGGTGATATTCGTCAAAATTATAAGAATGAATGGGAAATAAGATTTGAATCGAACTCTAGTGGTTTAATATATGATTCAAATGCGGGATCTTCAGGTGAGTTTGTCAATGGTGATAAAAGTTTTAGTAGACAATTAGAAGATAAGTAATTAAATGTTCGAGATTTTGAATAGATAAAACAAATTTAGTATTTCTTAAAATTATATAAACATGTCACAAAATTCAGATTTACAGAATGTGTTCTTAGGAGCTCTTCAATGGGTTGGTAAAAATGCTTTTGGAACACCCAAAATTGTTGAACTAACGGAAGATAAGTTTAACCAAACTATAAAGTACATTGGTCTCAGAGAGGTTGAAATCAAGAATCTTATTACGTTAAATATTGATTATATTGAGTTTGCCAAAAGAGATAGAAAATCTAAATTTGAGGAATCTATTTCCAATGATATTGACTTTTCCGATGAATCAAAAAATTATGAAATTCAACCTCAAAATAGTACCATTAGGATTACCATAAAACTTTACGATTACAATTGGTGGTTTATACATGGAGGGAAATTTCAGTTATTAATAGATGGGGTGCCACTTGATTTAGGAAGGCCAAAATCAAGGCATTCCTCAACTGCTAGAATAAATAATGAAGTTGCAATTATGGAGATAGGACTTTATTTTATTTCAGTCGAAGACTTTAAAAGGTTGTGTGATGCTGAACAAGTTTCTTTTAGATTATCTGGAAAAAATAATTCGTATGAAAACGATTTCAATCAATCAACTTTGGATTATTTTAAATCTTTCTACAATCAGGTTTTTGATAATAAATTATTTACAAAAGAACTTGAAAGGTTTATATTTCTTGAAAAGGAGAATAAGAAAGCTACTAAAATTGGAGTGGGATTGGGTTGTATTCTTCCAATATTGATTTTCCTAATTGATATAATTGTAGGAGCATTTGTTTTAGATAATAAAGAAAATGATGTCTTAATTCCAATTATGATGAAACTAATGTTTGGATCACTAATTATTGGATGGGGTGTTTCATTTTATATAAAATTTAAAGCAAAAAGTAAAGCGAAAGAATTAGAACAAAATTAAATACATTTATGAATATTTCCGATGAACTAAAAAAATTAATTCAATATGCACTAACTGATGGTGTTTTAACTGAAAAAGAAAAATCTATACTGTTAAAAAATGCCATTGAAGAGGGTAATGATGCAGATGAGTTTGAAATGTATTTAGGTGCACTACTGTTTGAAAAACAAAAGGTACTTAAAAGGGAGACTCTTTCCGAAATGCCTCCTCATATAGTTGTTGAGAAGTCAACTTCAAATAAAGAAGGAGGATTAAAGAAGTGTCCAAGTTGTGGTGCATCTGTTAAGTCTTTTCAAATTAAGTGTGAGGAATGTGGACACGAGTTTAGAAATAACTCATCAATGTCAATTTCCAAGTTTATCGAAATGTTGAATGCGGACCCTGTTCCTTTGCAGAAAGGAATTTTTGATTCTATCAATCATCAAAAAAAGCTACTTAATTATTACAATAAACGGGCTGAGATAATAAAGGCATTTCCGGTAAATAATTATAAAGAAGATTTACTGGAGTTCCTTGGTTTGGCAATACAGAATTCTTCGAACTTTGGTGTTAAAAGTATATTGAGTTGGTTAAATAATCCGAATTCAACTCGAGAATCTATTGAAAAGGATGCATGGAATGATAAAGCTAAACAAATAATATTCAAATCAAGAGTTGTATTTCAGAATGATAAAGAAATGATTGATAAAATTGAATATTATGCAAAACAATTAAAAATAAAATAATTTGAAATGTCTTTATTCAAAAAAAAACAAGAAGGCGGATTAATGGATATAATCCGTTGTGATGAAAAAGATTATCTAGTTTGGAAGTGGAGACCAAGTGGAGACGCAAATTCTACTAGAAAGGAAAATTCAATTCGTTGGAACAGTAGTTTACGTGTTAAAGATGGTGAAGTTGCTGTTTTTCAATATAAAAAGGAAGATGGAACAATACAAGATTTCATAAAGGGACCTCATGACGAAATGCTTAAAACAGCTAATTTTCCAATATTGAGTTCAATTGTAGGTTCCTTATGGGGAGGATCATCACCTTTTCAAGCTGAGGTTTATTTTATAAATTTATCAGGAAATATTCAACTTAAATTTGGAATTCCTTATTTTGATGTTTTTGATCCGCGTTTTTTAGATTTTGCAGTTCCAATGGCTGTTCGAGGAACAATAACTTTTAATATTACTGACTACAAAGGATTTATTAAGTTGAACCGTTTAATTAACTTTGAATTAGAAGACTTTAAAAAACAAATTAAAGATGCTGTAACCAAATATATTAAAGGTGTTGTAACGAATATTCCTGCAGACAATGGAATTCCAGTTTTGCAAATGGAAAGAAAAATATTAGACATTAACGATTTAGTTTCAAAATATTTAGGTAGCCGACTTGAAACAGATTTTGGTGTTAATATGAAAAGTATAGATATTGCAGCAATTGAAGTTGACAAAGAAGCTGAAGGATATACTGAATTGAGAAAAGTAACCGCAGAGCAAACATCTAAAACAATTGGTGCTCAAACAGATGTAAATATTAAGAATTTACAGGATACACAGGAAATCAATGCAAAAAACATGGAAGAAACATTGCGTATCCAAAGAGAGGAAGCTCAAAGGGCACAGAAACTTCAAACAGAAACGCAAAATTTATCTGCTCACCAACTAAATCAACAGACAGAAGTTGCAAAAAAAGCAGCAGAAAGTATGGGTAAAATGGGTTCTGGTGGCGGAACTGGCACAGTTGGCGGTATGATGGATCCCGGCTCAATGATGGCAAGTATGGCCATGGGCGGTGCTGTCGGCTCTGGTATGGCAGGTGCTGTCGGTGGTATGATGCAAGGAATGAACGAGCAAAAACAAACACCACCACCACCTCCACAAGTTCAGTACAACATTTCAGTAAATGGTCAACAAAGTGGCCCATTTGGTTGGCAACAATTACAACAAATGGTTCAGAGTGGACAGATTACAAAGGATACTTACGTTTGGAAACAAGGTATGGCTAATTGGGAATTTGCAGGTAATGTACAGGAACTATCATCATTGTTTGGTGCAGTTCCACCACCGCCTCCACCTCCACCAACACCTTAATTATTAATTTTAAAATCTTGAATTATGGACGATAGTAGTTTTTTTTCAATAAATAGGTTGGTTGAATTCGGAATGGGTATGGCTGTTGCTCAGCAAATGGTAAAAACCATGAACGAGTCAATGACCAATATGCACTTACCAGGTGCAATGAACCCAATGGAGAAACCAAAAGAAAAGTTTTTCTATGCAATGCTTGAAGGTAAGCAAGCAGGTCCTTTTTCAGAACAGGAATTAGCTCGCTTAATTGCTGAAAAAAAAGTTATTAAAGAAACTTATATATGGATGCCATCTTTACCAAATTGGAAAATGGCTGAACAAATACCAGAAGTTTTAAAATTGGTAGCATTATCTCCACCACTGTTTAAACAAAATAAATAAATCATGAAAATAAATTTTGTACAAGCATTTATAGCGATTGCGTTAAGTGCGCTTATCGCATATGGTTTATATAGTTTTCACAATGGTGGAAACAAAATACTATTATGTGCTGGTAGTTTCGTTTTCCTTTCAGTTTCATTGATATTGAGTTTTGGGATAAATTTTGAACAATCTCGGACAACAACAAATATTAGAGTTTTATCAGGATTTTTTTTTACTATTGCGTTGATTATTAATTTACTATTCAATTTTATAAGTTTTTCAGTAGCAAGTTATATAGTCACAAATGGAATATTGCTTTTGATTTATATTTTAATTGTTTATTCAATAAATAAGGCAAATTAATAGTTCTAAATAAAAGTTATTGAATATAACTTATAGAAATAGATTGTTATTCTCAAGTTTTAACAAAAGCGGTCTGCGTAAGCAAAGGTCTGACCACCTGACAGTAGCTAAAATAATGAAACTAAAATAGTGGATTCCAGAAATCACTTTAAAAACGGGGCATATTCTTAAAAGCCAAGTAATTTATCAAATTTAATTTTAATTAACATGAAAAAAATAGTTATTGTATATTGCTTTTTAAGCCTAAATTTTTTCGCTCAAGAAACAAAGGTTAAATGTATAGAAGAAGAATCAAAACAATTCACTGATGAATATGGAGATTCGTATTCAGAAAGTAAATCAATTTGTGAATATAGAAACATAATAGTTCAAATTATTGAAAGAAGTTATATGTATGATTGTAAATTTTCATGTTACGATAAAAAATACTTCTTGATTCAAAATAATTCCGCTGTTGAGAAATCACTCAAAGATTTATTTTCAAATAACAGTGAATTATTGAAATTGATTAATTCAGAATTTAAAAATGAATTTATCTCTATGTCTAGCGAAGACCCAAGTTGTTTTGAAAATTTATCATTTGAAACGAGAAATTGGAATGATTTAAGCTTATCAATTAGCGATTCTGATTTTATTTTTAAATCGTATACAGGAGTTGTCGGTTCTTGTGAGGGTCCATTTGGAGAGTTAACTTTTTATATATCGATAAAGGAAATTGAAAAATTTATTCTGAAATAGAGTTTGCTGACCATCCTTTCAAACCTCTAAGACTTTTTCTTAGAGGTTTTTTTTACTATCGGAATTAATACAATTGGAATTATCCCAAACCATAAATAAGAATAGTTAAATGTTTCAGAAGGAGGTTTAAAGTAGATGTCATGTCCATATAACTGATGACCAGCCCAATAATATGGGTTTGCAAAAGCTGGTTTCTCTGTGGAGTTGATAAAAGTAAGTTGGACATCCTTCAATGTTTGAGTAGTTGCATTTCCTTTTTTTAATTTTTTGTAAAATTTAGACAATAACAAATTAGAAGCTTCATCATCTACTTCCCATCGATTGGAAATAACATTTGGAACTTTTTTGAAAATAAAATTTCTGACAAATCCATCCAAACCATCACCGAGTCTATATTTGCCTTTACCAGAATTACATGTGTTTAATACGATTAATGAGTTTTTAATTTTACAATCGTATATTGCATTTTGTTTGAAATTATCATGACTTAAAATGAGTTCTGTTTGTTTGCTTTTATCATCATAAACACCATGTGATGAAAGATGTAAAATTGATGTCTGAGTTGACAAAAGTGAGTTTTTAGAAGCATTATAATATTTAAATTCATTTTGATCTGAAAATTCCTTGAGTAAAGCTTGAGAAAATGGTAGAGGTGAATAGTCTTTTCTGGAAACAGCAAATAAGCTGATGCTCCAATTTTGTTTTTTTGCAATTCTTTCTAGTTGTTTCGAGGGAAATAGCACATATGTAATCTGTTTACTTTTAATTAAATAATCAAGTTTAGCATAGTTTTTTGTACTCATACCTCTTGAAGATGTTAAAAGTGCTTCAAATGGAAATAATGCCAGCCAATAATCAGGGCAAATAATGATTTTTTTGGCGTTTAAAATTTTTGGATGATTAAATTTTAAAAGTGAGTATAATTCACGTGATAACTGAGTGAAATTATTAAAATCAAATTGATTAATACTTGTTGTTAATTTTTCGCATTTCTCTTTTAGTTGAGTTTCTTCGAGATCTATAATTTGAACATCTTTCTTGGTAATAATAAACAATGAGAAATTGTCTTTTAATAGACAAAAATCTAAGTAAACTTCACCTTGATGTAACGATTCTTGAATAGATATGATAGATGTTTTTTGATCGTTGAACGTTTTATTTTGCCATTTGAGGTGGTCTATATACTTTAAGTTTGATAGAAAGTAATAAAGAGAGTCTTTTGAATACGCGCGTCCCTGTTTTCGTTTTAAGTTTTCTAGTTCAAACTTATTAATGAATGGATTTAAACCATAGGCTGAAAAAAGTTGATTAGTATTTTTACTACCAAAAGTCTCTAAAGCATCCAACCATTTTAGTTTAGCTAAATCAGCTGCATCATCAAATTTTTTAACTAATTGAGCATCATATTTCTTCTTTAAGTTGTATAAAATTTGTTTCTGATAAAGCGAAAGACACATGATGCTTTGTGAGGCAAAAAAATTATTCGAATCAAGAGCATAGATATTTATAGCCTGCTCGTAAAGGGCTAATATTTTTTTATTTTCGTCTTCTTGATTGTAATAATAGTTTACAAGAGCTTTTACAAACAAAGACCTAGCATTGTGGAAATGGTTTTTTCCATATAGCTCATTGGTAATACTCAATGATTTGTCATAATACGTTTCAGCTTTTTCTTTAAACAGTTTAGCTTTTTGTGGGTATTTATCTTTTGTTGAATTGATTAAATCTGTAAAGCTATTAGCTAATAAATGATAGCTTATAGCTAGGTCAAGTGAAGGTTTTTTAGCTTCAAGAAGCTTTATTGATTTATAGTAATATGGTTGAATAGTTTCAAGATAAAATTCAACTAAACGAGGGTTGTAAGTAACTCTTTGTTTTTTTGATTGGGCAATAATATTCCAAATCTTATAAATATCCAATTGGTTTTTATCTGCTTTTTCTAAATAATAAATACAAGAGTCTATGTAATAATGTGCAAAAACAGGTTCTACTTTTTGGTAATAGTAATGAGATATTAAAGCATACTTCCAAGCTTTTTGATAATTATCTTTAGGATAAACTTTACTTCTCAGTTCGTTACTCTTTGTCCAGTATTTAAAAGCCTCATCAAAATCTCCTTTATCATTCAAAAAATCACCATATAGATGGTTTGCTTCTAATTTAAATTTTAAAGAACTCTTATTAGAAAGAACATTTTTAAATTTTAAGGGTAACTTTTTAAAATTGTTAGCATCTATATTTCTTTGAATTTCATTAAGTTCCTTAAAACTCCATGAAAAGCAAAGTGAATGAATTAAGATAAAAAATAAAAAAAGGTATTTAGTCACTTGATTTTATATTGGTGGGTAAATTTAGTTCAAACTCTGCTTATTTCAAATTGTTTCATTATTTATATTGATTCATTGATTCATTGTTACATTGCTTAATTGCTACATTAATTTCATTGCTTCATTATTAATTGTTACATCAATTTAAATTATTAACTTTGAAAGTTAAGTAGGCAGTAAGTAAAATGACACTTTAAGTTGCATTTTACAGATGTCTATTGTTTTTTAAGTTGAAGAAATGAAAGTTAAAGTTATCAATAAATCAAAACATGCTTTGCCAGCCTATGAAACGAAAGCTTCAGCTGGTTTAGATATTAGAGCAAATGTTGAAAAACCAATCGTTTTAAAACCTTTGGAAAGAGTATTGGTGAAAACAGGATTGTTTTTTGAAATTCCTGAAGGATATGAAGCGCAAGTTCGACCAAGAAGTGGTTTGGCTTTGAAAAAAGGAATTACAGTTTTAAATGCTCCAGGTACAATTGATGCCGATTATAGAGGTGAAGTTGGTGTGATTTTAATTAACCTTTCTAACGAAGATTTTTCAATTGAAGATGGAGAAAGAATTGCTCAAGTAGTCTTTGCAAAAGTAGAACAGGCAGAGTGGCAGCAAGTAAAAGTTTTAACAGATACAGAAAGAGGCGAAGGTGGTTTTGGAAGCACTGGAGTTAAATAAAAATATTAAAAAGAAATAAGATGAAGATAATTGTTCCAATGGCAGGGAGAGGAAGTCGTTTAAGACCTCACACATTAACTGTACCAAAACCATTAATTCCAGTAGGAGGTAAACCAATTGTTCACCGTTTGGTAGAAGATATTGCTAGAATGTGTAGCGAAGAAATCGAAGAGATAGCTTTCGTTATTGGTGATTTTGGAGATGAGGTTGAGAAAGAATTATTGAAAGTTGCAGATAAATTAGGAGCTAAAGGTTCTATTTTTCACCAAGAGGAAGCATTAGGAACTGCTCATGCAGTTTTATGTGCTAAAGAAGCACTTGATGGACCTGTAGTTGTAGCGTTTGCGGATACTTTATTTAAAGCAGATTTTAAAATAGACCCTAATACAGATGGAACTCTTTATGTCAAACAAATCGAAAATCCAAGTGCATTTGGGGTTGTTCAATTAGACGAAGCCGGAAACATTGTAGATTTTGTTGAGAAGCCAGAGACTTTTGTTTCTGATTTAGCGATGATCGGTATTTATTATTTTAAGGACGGAGAAGCTCTTAAAAATGAATGTCAATACTTGATTGATAATAATATTATTAAAAGTGGTGAATACCAATTACCTGATGCATTGAGAAGATTGACAGAAGCTGGTAAAAAATTCCAGCCTGGAAAAGTTAATGAATGGTTAGATTGTGGTAATAAAGTAGTTACTGTTCATACAAATCAAAGGGTTTTAGAATTTGACAAAGATAAAGGAGATGACATGGTACATCCAGATTCTAAATTGATTAATTCGATTATTATTCCTCCATGTTATATTGGTAAAGATGTAATTCTTGAAAATTCAATTGTTGGACCTCATGTTTCTTTAGGAAAGGGATCAATGGTAACGAATTCAATCATCAAAAACAGTATTTTACAAGAAAATGCAATTATCATGGATGCCAACTTGAAAGATTCTATGTTGGGCTCCAATGCTAAGTATAAAGGACTGGCAAGAGATTTAAGTTTGAGTGATTATTCAATAATAGCTTAGTATTTTTCCTTTTCATGATTATAAAGCAAACTATAGGATTGTTTTTTTTGCTTATACTCATCACCTCTTGTGGTGTGAGTAAAAACAAAACAAATGCTTTTGGAGAGAAATCTTCAAAAGTAAACTATGCCTATATTGATAAATTTCATGAAGGTTTGCGTTTTAAACAAAAAGGAGAATTAGACAATGCCATTTTATCTTTTAACGAATGTTTAAAGATGTCAAAGGGAGATGATGCAACTTACTATGCTTTATCAGGACTTTATAGTCAAAAAGGAAATGCACAACAAGCAATTTCTTCTATTGAAAAAGCGGTGTCGTTAGCCCCAGAAAACATTTGGTACCTGCAAGAGTCGACGTATTTGAATTTTGAAAATAGTAAATACGATAAAGCGATTTCTGGTTTTGAAGAATTAGTAAAACGCGAACCTTCTAATGTAGAATGGTTATACGGTTTAGCTGAATCTTTCATGAAATCAGGAAAGTATAAAAAGGCAATTGAGACATTAGCCGAAACAGAAGAGCAAATTGGTAAGCATCCAGAATTAGCAATTCAAAAGTTTAAGCTTTATTTGGCAATGAATAAACCTAATAAGGGGTTAGAATTGATGAAAGAAGCGATTTCTATTTTTCCTGAAGAGACAGTTCTAATAGGTACTTTAGTAGACTATTTTTTTCAGTCAAAACAAAATGAAAAGGCTATTCAAATGTTAGAAATCTTAGTGCAAAAAGGTCCAGATAATGGAAGAGCGCATATAGGTTTAGCAGATATTTATAGACAACTAGGAAAAAAAGAAGCTTATTTTTCAGAATTGAAAGCAGGGTTCAAATGTTTAGATACCGATATTGATACCAAAATGAAAATGCTTATTGATATTCAAGAGTCAAAGGTTCCAATTTCTGATGATATGTTAGAATTAGCCGAAATTCTTGTTCTTTTATATCCTGAAGATGCTAAGTCACATTCTATTCAAGGAGACTTTTTTTTACAATTAGGAAGAGATAGCACAGCACTACAAGCTTATAAAAAAGCCTTAGAATACGATAAATCAAGGTATCCAATTTGGAGTCAGGTTTTAATAATGGAGTATCAGCAAAGAGATTATAAAACCTTATTTTTTGACAGTAAACAATGCCTTGAATTATACCCAACTCAGCCAACAGTTTATTTGTTGAATGGTATTTCAGCAAATCAATTAAAAAAGTACCAACAAGCGGTAGATGTTTTAGAAATAGGAAAAGATTTAATCATAGACGATCGTTCAATGCAATCTGAATTTTATGGTCAATTAGGTGAAGCATATTTTGGTTTAGAAAGGTATATTGAGGGGAAATCTAATTATGAGACAGCATTAAATTTCAACCAAAATAGTACTTTGAACTTAAATAATTTTGCATATCGTTTGGGGATGGCAAAAATAGACTTAAATAGAGCAGAAGAGTTAATTTCTAAAGCAAATTCGATATCTCCAAATCAACCTCATTTTTTAGATACCTATGGTTGGATATTATTTCAGAAAGGAGAATACGATATAGCTAAATCTTATTTTGAAAGTGCTTATGAGTTAAACCCAAAAGATGCAATTATAGTTGAACATTTAGGAGATGTAAACTTTAAGATAGGAGATTTAGAAGAAGCCATAAAACATTGGGAAAGTGCTTTGAAAATGGGCTCAAAGAATTTGATGTTAGAAGAAAAAATTAAAAACAAAGAATATAATGATCCAAAATATTAAATTTTTTATTGGAATAATTTCTTTGGTTTTTCTTTTAGAAGGATGTGCCTCTTCTCGAACGATTATTGACGAAGAGATTAAATTAGAAAGAAAAAAAACAAATGATTTGATTTTTTTCTTAGACAGTATATCGAAGAAGAAACCATCTTTCCTTTACTCTAAAATAGCAACAGAATATTCTGACACAAATCAAAATTTGAGGTTTAAGACCTCTCTTAGAATGGTGAAAGATAGCGCTATTAATTTGTTGTTTACTTATGCTAAATTTCCAGTTGCAAATGCAGTTATATCTTCTGACTCATTGACAATTGTAAACAAACGTGCAAAATGTTTTATTCATCAAGATCTTGGTTATATAAAGGAAGCTTTTGGAGTCGATTTTGTATATCCAAATTTAGAAGAAGTATTTTTGGGGTTGCCAATAGATTTTGATATAGAACAAAAATATTTTCAAATTCATCAACCAAATTATTATGTAATCTCTTCTCATAGAAAGAATAAAATGAAACGGGGAGAGAAGAAAGATAAAGAAGACTTATTTATTAAATACTTTATAGATAAAGATATTACTTCTCTTGCTGGAATGTATATTTCCAGTCCTTCTGATTCAACAGAGATTTTTGTGGAGTATAAGACAAGGGAATTAGTAGGAGAATACCTTTTGCCAAAAGACGTAAATATAAATGTTATTACTCCAAGAAATAATATCAAAATTGCTTTAGATTATTACAAAGCAGAAGTAAATGAACCGCAACCATTAATAATAGTTATTCCTTCAGGTTATGAGCAATGTCAATAGTCGAGTAATTATATTATTCTTTTTTTGTTTCGCTTTTTCTCTTGTTCAAGCACAATCATCTAGTTTGAAATTAAAAAAAGAACAAGAACGATTAGAAGCAAAAATATCGGATACCAAATCACTTTTAAATAAAACGAAAAACAATACTGAAGCCTCTTTAAGTGAATTAAAACTTATTGAAAGTCAAATTAAATTTAGGGAAGAGCTTGTTGCAAATTTTGATTTACAGATTAGAACAGCTGATAAAGAGGTTTCTAAAAAACAAGAAGATATTGTAGAATTAAGGTCGAAATTAGAAGAAATGAAAGAGCAATATAAAAAGATGCTCCTTTATGCTTATAAACACAGAAATAAATACGGAGAGATGATGCAGATAATTTCTTCAGAATCTTTTTATGAAGCTAAAAAGAGGAAAAAATACATTGAGAAATTAGCAGCGTTACAACAACAACAAGTATTTATTATTCAACAAAATGAAGAGTTACTTAAGAATGAAATAGCTTTTATCGAAGAGGAAAAACAGAGAAAATTAGCTGTTTTATTAGAGAAAAAGAAAGAAAAAGAATCTATACTTCAAGATAAAAACAAGCAGCAAGAAGTTTATCAAAAATTTAAAAGTAAAGAAGCAGAGTTAATTCTTGAACTTCAAGAAGATGAATTAAAAAAAGAAGATTTAAAAGATAGGATCAATAAAGCCATCCGAAAAGAGATAGAACAAGCAAATAAAAAAGCAGAGGAAGAAGCTTTAAAACGTAAAAAGGCTGCTGAAGCTGCAAAGAAAAAAGAAAAAGAAAGGTTGGCAGCACTTGCTGAAAAATCTAAAGACAATTCAGAATCCGATATTACTGAATCCCCATCCATGGAGTCAATTATTTTCAAGGATGTTAATGAAAACATTACTTTAGATAAGAACTTTCAAGCAAATAGAGGGAAGTTACCATGGCCTGTTGAAAAGGGTACAATTACAGAGAGTTTTGGGAAAAATGCTCATCCTACTTTAGAAAATGTATTTACAAATAATAGTGGGATTGATATTACTACTCCAAGAAGTGCTCAAGTTAGAGCAGTTTTTGAAGGGGAGGTAACTAGTATTCTTAATATTCCAGGAGCAGGAAAAGTTGTAATTATCAAACATGGGAATTATAGAACGGTGTACACCAATTTACAAAACACCTACGTAAGTGCTGGAATGAAAGTGGATACAAAACAAGCAATAGGTTCATTGATAGTTTCTGCAAATAGTCAATTTTCAGTAGCTCACTTTGAAATCCATCAAGTAATTGATAATAATGTACAGTGTATCAATCCTATTTTATGGATTAATAATTGATTTTGAACCTATCAAATTAACATAAATAAACACATTATTCTAATCTTATTTCATTAACTTTGTTCCTTTATATTTTTTCAAAGTGAAATTGAATCATCAATTATATGTGGCATAAGATTGCAAGTTTAATATTAAAAAATCGTTTATTTATTTTATCGATTATTGCGATTTTAACAGTCTTTTTTGGCTACTATGCTGTTACATCTTTAAAGATTGATAACAAGTATGGTAATACTTTGCCGCAAAACTCTGAAGCACAGTCTAATTACCTTCATTTCAAAGAGATGTTTGGGGAAGATGGTGGGGCATTAGTAATTGCTATTCAAACAGATTCTCTTTATACGGAAGATGTATTTCTAAGTTGGAAAGAACTGGGTGATTCTATTTTAAAAATAGATGGAGTTGAATCGGTAATTTCAGAAGCAACCCTTTTCACAATTAAGAACAATATTTCTGAAAACAAATTTGAAGTTAACCGTGTTTTTTCGGATGTGAAATTTCAAGAGAAATCAATAGATTCTATTAAAAGAGAAATTTATCAAAATCCAATTTACAGGAACGTACTATATAATCCGGAAACAAATGTTTCGATTATGATTGTTAGTATTAACGAGTCTTATCTACAAAATTCAAAAAAGGCAACTGTAGTTTTAGATATTGAGAAATTAGCAAGTACCTATGAAAATAAATTTGGTCATGTTCATTTCGCCGGACTTCCTCACCTTAGGGTTGTTATTGGAAAAAGGGTCATCAATGAGATGTACATCTTTATTGCTGCTGCAATTCTTGCCACTTCTATCTTATTGTATTTGTTTTTCCGCTCATTTAGGGTAGTAATGATATGTAATATTGTTGTTTTTACAGCAGTAATATGGTCGATGGGTTCAATTGCTCTTTTTGGTTTTAATATCTCTATCATGATGGCTTTGATTCCGCCATTAATGATTGTGATCGGAATACCAAATTGTATTTTCTTAATGAATAAATACCATCAAGAAGTAAAGAATCATGGCGATAAGATTAAGGCAATTGTTAGGGTAATTACCAAAATAGGTACAGCAACTCTTCTTACCAACTTTACAACAGCCCTAGGTTTTTCTACATTTATCTTCACAAGCTCTGAAAAATTAACGGAATTTGGAGTGATAGCTTCTTTGAACATATTAGTAATATTTTTACTTTCAATCACTATTTTACCAATAATAGTTACTTGGTCTAAACCACCAAAAGAAAGACATCTTAAACATTTAGATTCAAAATTAGCGGTTAATTTAATTGAAAAGATTGTTTTCATTACAACGAATAAAAGGAAGTACGTTTATTTGACGGCCTTGGTTTTAGTTGTTTTAGGAATATTCGGATTGTCTAAGATTGAGGCTACTGGAAATATTACAAGTGATTTACCAAAAGAAGATCAAATTTTAAAAGACATTCGTTTTTTAGAAAAGAATTTCGGAGGAGCAATTCCCTTTGAAATAATGATCGACTACAAAGAAAAAGGAAGACTTTTTAAAAGCTCTACTATTTCAAAATTAGATGATATTCAAGAAGTATTTAAAAAAGATACAGCATTTTCTAAAAGTTTGTCTGTGAATGATTTTATAAAAGTCATTAACATGGCCTACCATGGAAATGATACGAATTTTTATAAGTCATCTTTATCTAGGTTTGAAAAAGCACAACTGAAAAAGTACTTTGATAAATTTGACATGACCAATACAAATGGTGCTTTTACGATAAAAGAATTAGTAGATACTGCTAAAACTACATTGAGGGTTCGAACTCAATTACAGGATATTGGTTCGTATGATGTTGCGGAAAGGGCCGAATTGATTGAAAGTAAAATTGACAGCATATTAAATCCAGATAAAGTTCAAATTGAAGCATATTATAGTTCGTTAAACCAAGGAAAGAGAGAATACATTGATTCAATTATCGATAATTTTGGATCGGTTAGAAATAGTTTAGTGGATGTGATTGCTGGAAAGGATGAAGATTTAAGGTTTAAATTAGACTCTGATTTTGAGCATATAAAAACATTTTATGCTAAACCAGGATTTGACAAACAGTTGAGAGCTGCTATTGATAAAGAATATTTTGACGTAACGCTAACTGGAACTTCTATCGTAGTATCTGAAGGGACACAATATTTAGTGAATAACTTGATTTCAAGTTTGATTTTTGCAATCATTATGATTTCTATTTTGATGGCAATCTTATTTAGATCATTTATCATGGTTGTTATCTCTATGATTCCGAATTTAATTCCTTTGATTATTACTGCTGGAATTATGGGATGGTTTAAAATTCCGTTAAAACCTTCTACTCTTCTTGTTTTTAGTATTTCACTTGGTATTTCTATTGATGATACCATTCATTACTTAGCTAAGTATAGACAAGAGTTGAAGACAAGAAAATACACACTAAAAGAAAGTATTACCCTTGCAATTAGAGAGTCAGGATTAGGAATGTTTTATACCTCAATTGTATTATTTTGTGGTTTTTCCACATTTACTTTTTCTCAATTTGGAGGAACACAAGCATTAGGTTTGTTGGTTTCTATTACGCTAATTGTAGCAATGGTAACAAACTTAATGGTTTTGCCATCTTTATTATTTGCTTTAGACAAGCGTTTAAATACAAAATCATTCGAAGAGCCGTATTTCGAAATTTTCGATGAAGAATCAGATATTGAATTAGAAGAATTAGCTGTTTCTGAAGAAAAAGTAGAAGAAATAGAATCAAAATTATCATAAGATGAAAGGAATTATATTAGCAGGAGGATCAGGTACACGTTTACATCCATTAACATTGGCAATAAGTAAACAGTTGATGCCGATTTACGATAAACCAATGATTTATTATCCACTTTCCGTTTTGATGAATGCGGGTATTAGAGAAATTTTAATAATTTCTACACCTCATGATTTACCTCATTTTGAAAAGTTATTAGGAGATGGGAGTAGGATCGGTTGTGAATTTACATACAAAGTTCAGGAAGTTCCAAACGGATTAGCGCAAGCTTTTGTGATAGGTGAAGAGTTCATTGGTAAAGAAAAAGTAGCTTTAATTCTTGGAGATAATATCTTCTACGGTGTTGGAATGGGTAATTTATTGAAAGCAAATGTAGATGCAGAAGGTGGAGTTGTATATGCTTATCATGTAAGTGATCCAGAACGTTATGGTGTGGTTGAGTTTGACGAGAATATGAAAGCCATTTCTATTGAAGAAAAGCCAGAACACCCAAAATCAAATTATGCTGTTCCGGGATTATATTTCTACGATAACAGTGTTGTAGATATTGCTAAAAACATTAAACCATCAGCTAGGGGTGAATATGAAATCACGGATGTAAACGCTGAATATTTAAGACAAGATAAATTACAAGTTGCTGTTTTAAACAGAGGTACAGCTTGGTTGGATACAGGTACGCATGCATCTTTAATGCAAGCAGGACAGTTTGTTCAAGTGATTGAAGAAAGACAAGGGTTAAAAATTGGTTGTATCGAAGAAATCGCTTACAGAAATGGTTTTATTTCGAAAGAGAAATTGATTGAAATCGCTGCTCCATTGGTTAAAAGCGGATATGGATCATACCTTTTAAATTTGGTGAAATAATCCATGTTAGAACTTGAAAAATATACTACTTTAATTGAAAAGGAACTAGAAAGAATAGACTTTCCGACTACTCCTTCCAATTTATACGATCCTTTAAGGTACTTTCTTAAAATAGGAGGGAAGCGTATGCGTCCAATCCTTACCCTTTTAGGTGCTGAAGCTTTCGGGGTTGATAAAAATCAAGCATTAAATGCAGCTTTAGCGATAGAAGTTTTTCATAATTTTTCATTGATTCACGATGATATTATGGACGATGCTCCTTTAAGAAGAGGGCAAGAAACAGTTCATGAAAAGTGGAACAATAACATTGCGATTCTTTCTGGGGATGTGTTGTTAGTCAAAGCTTACCAATTAATTGCCAAAAACGATTCTCAATCTTTACCTGCAATTTTAGAAATCTTCAATAAGACTGCTGTTGAAGTATGTGAAGGACAGCAAATGGACATGGACTTTGAAAGCAGGGACAATGTTTCGATTGACGAGTACATAGAAATGATTCGTTTAAAGACATCTGTGTTATTAGGATGCGCTTTAGAGACCGGAGCAATCGTTGCTGGAGCATCTAAAAACGATGCTGAGTTAATCTACGAATTCGGACAACAAATCGGTATTGCCTTTCAAATTCAAGACGATATACTCGACTTATATGCAGATCCTGAAAAATTTGGTAAACAAGTTGGAGGAGATGTTATTTGTAACAAGAAAACATTGTTGCTTTTAAAAGCATTTGAAATTGCTAACGAAACTCAAACATCACAATTAAAGGCTTTACTTGCAGAGCAAGATTTAGTTTTAAAGGTAAAAGCTGTAAGAGAATTGTTCGACGAACTTGGTATTCGTGAAATTTGTAAAGGAATAATGAACGACCATTATGACAAAGCTAAATTAGCCATGAATCAACTTTCAATTTCAGAAGAAAGTAAAAAACCGTTATTAGAATTAGCTGCTTATTTGATGGAGAGGGAGGTTTAAACTTTTCCTTCCACCGCATTTTCCACCATTTCATCCAATGTCCTAAACTTGAAATCCAAAGTTTTTTTAATTTTTTCGTTGCTATAAACCGTTTTACCAAAAGCACTTCGAGCAGTTTCTTGGGTTATTGGAGATTTGATTCGAGGTAATAAAGAAATCAAAGCCATTAAACGCCAAGTGATTCCCATTAACCAAGGTTTTACGAGGATTGATGGTGGCTTTTTATGGAGACGAAGGGCAATTTTATTAAATAATTTTTTGAAAGCAGCATTTTCTCCAATACATAAAAAACGTTCGTTTTGGATATCGCTTAGCATCAATTTATGCATAATTTCAGCGATATCTCTTGCATCTACAAATGCGTTTTCACCTTCAGTATAGAATTTCAATCCTTTATCAATTGTTCTAAACATGGTCATCGAACTTTCGTTCCAATCACCAGCACCAATAATTACACAAGGGTTAACGATTACAGCATTTAAACCTTCTTCAATTCCTCTCCAAACTTCTTTCTCCGCTGAATATTTCGCAATTGAATAACCAGAAGTTGTTGGGGATTGTTTCCACTTCGTTTCTTCCGTTACAATTGGATCGTTATTTCCATTTCCAATTGCGGCAGTTGAACTAACGTAACATAATTTTTCTATGCCTAAGTCCAAGGCACAATTTACAACGTTAGCCGTACCTTCACGGTTGACTTTCATAATCGCGTTGAAGTCTCTTCTGTGAAAAGAAACAATGGCAGCACAATGGTAAACATGTGAAGAATCTTCCATTTCTTCAGCCAGCGTTACCACATCAAGCACGTCACAATTTACCCATTGAATAGAATTAAAACGTTCTAAACCGTTTTGTTGATCGTAGAATTTAAAAACACGTTTAACAACCTCTAGTTTAGAAGCATTTCGAAAAATAGCTTTAACAGGAGTATCCGATTTTGTTAATTCAAACAATAAGTGACTTCCCAATAAACCGGTACCTCCTGTTACAAATATCATTTAAAATCCCAGTTATACGTATCTAAATCTGTGATACAAGCAGTTAATAAATCGATGCTTCCTTGAATATCATCTTTATTCGCCATTTCGATCACTTGGTGTAAGTGACGAGTAGGTATTGAAACCGCTCCAGCGATAGAACCACCTTCTGTCATACGTTGAATTCCAGCAGTATCTGTTCCACCAGCAGTTAATATTTCTGGTTGCCATTTAATCTTGTGCTTGTCAGCAGTTTTTTTCATGAAATCTACCATTCTATAATCACAAATTGTAGCAGCATCCATTATTTTAATCGCAGTACCTTCTCCAAGTTTTGTAATCATTTCGTGTTCAGCAGCTCCAGGTAAGTCGAACGCAATAGTAGTATCTAAACCAAAACCGAAATCAGGATTGATTCGCATCGAAGAAACATTTGCTCCTCTGATACCTACTTCTTCTTGAACTGTAAAAACTCCGTACAAATCAAAAGGAATTTCTTTTCCTTTTAATTTTTTCAATGTTTCAAGCAGAATGAAAACAGCCAAACGGTTATCCAAAGATTTTCCATTTACACAATTTCCCATTTCAATGAATTCACGTTCTCTGGTGATAGGATTTCCAATTTCAACTAATTCTTTAACTTCTTCAGCACTCAAACCAGTATCGATAAAGTAATCAGAAGTTTTAGCAATCTTATTACGTTCATCTGGAGTCATTACATGGATAGGTTTCGAGGCCATCACACCAATAACGTCTTTTTTTCCATGAATGATAACACGTTGAGCAGTTAATGTTTTTGGGTCAAAACCACCTAAAGTATGAAAACGTATGAAGCCTTTATCGTCTATATGTGTAACGATAAAGCCTATTTCATCCATGTGAGCACCTACCATTACCCGTTTATCTGACTTTCCTTTTTTAATGGCGTATATGTTACCCATATTATCCATTTCAACTTCGTCTGTTAACCCTTGCAATTCTTCTAAAACTACAGCTCGAATGCGTTGTTCAAAACCAGAAGTACCTGGAGTAGTACAAATTTTATTTAGTAATTCAGTATTAATGCTCATAGTTTAATTAAATATGTGGTGTAATTTTATCTTTTAATGTTTGTAAAGACATTCCTCCACTTTGTCTCCAAATGATTTCACCATTTTTGAAAAGCACAAAAGTTGGAACTCCTCTCACTTTAAATTTTTCTGCAACTGCTTGATTTTTATCGACATCAATTTTTAGGATGCGCACTTTTTCGTGCATATCTGTTTTTAATTGGTCTAGCGTTGGTTGCATAGCTTTACATGGTCCACACCAAGTTGCAAAAAAGTCAACTAATGTTGGTGTTTCACCCTTTACGATATCTTGAAAATTTCCCATAATAGTTTCTTACAAAAATAGTAAGATTTGAGGATATTTTGTGCTAGTTACCGTTGTGTTTTTATGTAATTCTAAGTTTTTGTTAGAATTTGTATTAAACCCTTCCAGGGTTGGTTGTAATGGGTATGTTTTAGTTATGATATATAACCTCGCTGAGGTTAATTGTTATTTTTACTTAGTCCTTCCTTACGTTAGGAAATCTTATTCAAATAAACAGAATATTATCATTATCCCGGAGGGATAAAATCACAATAGAACATAGCATTCATATCATCATGATGCCAGAGGTATAGAATATTTTTACAAAACAATTTCAGGAATATAAATAGTTAATATCAAAGAAATTCTAAAACCCAAAAATTCCTTACCTTTGCGAGCTATGAAAGCTTTCAGAAGAACGATATTCGATTTGATAAAACTTTTACTCTTTTGGGTAATCGTATTTGATTTTGAACGAATATTATTTTCTCTCCATAATTGGGATAAACTAGAAGGAATTGCTTTTAGCGAATGGTTAATGGCTTTTGTTCATTCTTTTAGATTGGATATAGCTACTGCTGCAGCATTAAGCGCATTACCATTTTTGGTTCTATCTCTGCGTTTTGTCTTAGTAGGGAGATGGGTGAATAGATTGTTTTTCATTGTTTTAGGTATGGAAGTCTTAATTAATGCTTTTATCCATAGTGGAGAAATTAATGCCTATACGGAGTGGAACCATAAGTTAACTACAAGAGTTTTCATGCATCTAGCTAATCCTGACGAAGTTTTCAGAACAGCTGATTATGGAATGACAGCTTGGTTTTTTGTATTTTCATTCTTAGAGGTACTTTTTGCTTGGCGATTATATAAATATTTATTTAAACCCGAATTTGAATTAGCAGGTATCGCTTGGTATAAACGTTTACCTTCCGCTATTGGTATTTTTGCTTTTTTTGGAGGGTGTCTTTTTTTACTATTAAGAGGAGGAGTTCAGCAAATTCCGCTTAATATTGATTCTGCTTACTATTCTAATAACCATGTTGCGAATGATATTTCGGTAAATTCTTTGTATTATTTTAGTAAAAGTTACCTATTGTATAATCGAAGTGAAATCGACGAATTTATTCCAGTTTTAGATTCAAATAAGGCGAATCAAATAGTTAATGATTTATATGATTATCCAAAAGAAAATAAGGTTCGTATTTTTAATCAAGATCAGCCAAATTTCGTATTTGTAATTTTGGAAGGATGGGCAGCAGATGCGGTAAGTTGTTTAAGTAAAACAGAGAACAGTACTCCTAATTTTGATGAAATGGCTAAATCAGGATTATTGTTTACTAACCTACATGCTTGTGGAGGAACTTCAGAAATAGGGAACTCCAGTATTTTTAGCGGATACCCAGCCTTACCTGAAATATCTATATCGATGCAACCTGAGAAACATCGAAAAATTCATACGATAAACCAAGACTTTAAAGAAAAAGGGTATAACTCCAATTATTTATTTAGTGGTGATTTAAAATATGGAAATATCGGTGGGTACTTTATGGATCATGGTTTTGACAGAGTAGAAGACGAGAAAGTATTTTCATCGGATTTGCCTAAAGGGAAATTGAATTTTTACGATGCAGATTTATATAGTCTATTATTGAAGCGTATCAAAACAACCAAAGAACCGTTTCTTTATGCGACATTTACGGGAAGTACTCATTCTCCATATGATTACCCAAAGGCAAAAGAACCTTTATTTCATGGAGCAGAATCAGATTATATGAATTCAATTGTTTATGCTGATCAGTGTATCGCAGATTTTATGAGTAATGCTAAAAAGGAATCGTGGTACAAGAATACGGTATTTATTTTTGTTTCCGATCATGGTCACCCAAGTCCTTTAAACCAAAATCCAAGTACAACAGCTTATTTTAGAATTCCATTTTTAATTTATGGAGAACCTTTAAAAGAAGAATTTAGAGGTGTTCAGAATAATAAAATTGCTTCTCAAGCTGATATTGCTGCAACAATATTAAATCAAATAGGAGGAGACATGAATAATTATCCTTGGAGTAAAGATTTATTGAATCCAGAATGTCCTGAGTTTGCTCTGCATACAGTGAATCGTGGTTATGGATGGATATCAGGAAAAGGTAATTTAGTTTATCATTTCGATAGGAAACAATATTTAGAAAATACGTTTAAAGGAGATAGAGCAGAAGAAATGAAGTGCAATGCATTTTTAAATCGTTTCTATGCAAATTATAAAGAATTATAGAATGAGCATTACTAAAAAATTATCTTTTATTGACTTCAACTCCCTTAAAACTATTTTGTTTTTTGGGTTGGTTGTAAGATTAATAGCTGCTGTTTTCTCTCAAGGTTATGGAATGCACGATGACCACTTTTTAATTATTGAAGCATCAACCTCTTGGGTAGATGGTTACGACTATAATGGATGGTTGCCATGGTCTGCAGGAAATAGAGGAGTGCCAGAAGGACATAGTTTTACTTATGTTGGTTTGAATTATTTCTTTTTTTATTTTGTTAAAATGTTGGGCTTTTCAGACCCTAAAACCTTAATGCTTTTGAATCGATTAGTTCATGCTATTTTCTCATTACTAGTTGTTTCATTTGGATTTAAGATTACAGAGAAAATATCTTCTAGAAAAAATGCTGTTACTGTTGGATGGTTGTTAGCATTAATATCCGTAATGCCTTTTTTAGCAGTTAGAAATTTAGTGGAATTAACCTCTATTCCTTTTTTAATGTGGGGAGTTTGGTTGATTATAAATAAAGGAACAAACAAAGCACTTTTTTATGCTGGAATGTTAATAGGAATAGCTGTTTCATTTCGTTATCAAATTGCTGTTTTTACTTTAGCGATTGGTTTTTATTTTTTGATTAAAAAGGAAATAAAATCTTTATTAATATTCGGATTTGGTTCATTTGTCACCTTTTTCCTCACCCAAGGGGTTGTCGATTATTTCATTTGGGGATATCCTTTTGCCGAATTTATAGGCTATGCGACTTATAATATGGTAGAAGGGACAAAGTATCTTCCAAATTCTAATTATTTCATGTATTTCTGGGTGTTGATGGGAGTGCTTCTTTTTCCTTTAGGTGTTTTAGCGTTAATTGGTTTTTTCCGATCGGCGAAGCAATACTTGTTTATTTTTATTCCAACTTTAGCATTTATACTTTTTCACACATTTTATCCCAACCGACAAGAAAGATTTGTTTTAACAATTTTACCATTCTTCATTATTTTAGGAGTGGTTGGTTATGAAAAATTGAAAGAGAAGGCTTTTTGGTCAAAATTATGGAAAGGTTCCTGGATTGCTTTTTGGTGTTTAAACATCCCTTTATTAGTTATTCTTACTTTCCATTATTCTAAAAAATCCAGAGTGGAGGCAATGTACTCTCTCTATGGCAATCAAATGGAAAATGAACATATTTTATTAGAGGGCTCTCGTTCTACAAAACCATCTATGATGCCAAAGTTTTATGCTGATAGCTGGTATTGTACATTTGTTGAAAGGGTTGAAATATCTCAGTCTTTAACCGTACATGAAAATCAGAATTATGATTACGTTTTCTTTTTTGGAAAAGAAGATATTGGAATTCGAGTAAAGTCATATTTAGATTTATATCCTAATTTGACATTGGTAAATAAATGTGAACCAAGTTTTATGGATGAGGTTGCTAGAACTTTAAATCCAAGAAATTCAAATCAGTATATTGAGGTTTGGAAAACAAATTCGAACAAATAGTTAATTTGGTTAAATGAAAATCTTAGTTATTCGTTTTAGTTCAATTGGAGATGTGGTTCTTACCACTTCAGTTGTTAGGAGTATAAAAAAACAGACTAATGCGGAAATTCATTTCATCACAAAAGAAGGGTTTAAGCCTATTTTAATAGATAATCCATATATTGATAAATTAATTACGATTAAATCTTCTATTAAAGAGGTTGAAGTTGATTTAAAACAAGAGAAATACGATTGGGTAATAGATTTACATAAGAACATTCGTACGCTATCATTAAAGAAAAAATTAAAAGCACCTTCTCGTTCATTTCCAAAATTGAACAAAGAAAAATGGTTATTGGTTAAATTTAAAATCAATAAAATGCCTCAGGTACATATCGTGGATCGCTACTTTGAAACAGTAAAACATTTAGGAGTTGTAAATGATAACCTGCCAAATGATTTTTTTATAGCTCAAGAATCGGAAGTAGATATTACCTCTACTTTTGGAATAAAAGAGAAGTTTGTAGCTATCGCAATAGGTGCTCAATTTGCAACAAAACGTCTTCCTTTGGAGAAATTAAAAGAAGTGATCTCCCAAATAAACTCTCCGATTATACTTGTTGGAGGTCCAACAGATACTGAATTAGCAACTTCAATATTGGAAGCTTTTCCATCAAAAGAAATCCGAAATGCATGTGGGGGTTTTTCCTTACAACAATCTGCAAGTATTACAAGTCAAGCTTCCGTCTTATTAACGAACGACACTGGTTTAATGCACATTGCTGCTTGTTTTAAAGTGCCAATAGTGAGCATTTGGGGAAATACTGTTCCAGAATTAGGGATGTATCCATATTTGCCAAATAATTCGGAATTATTTTCTATTCATCAAGTTGAAAAATTATCATGTAGGCCTTGTTCTAAGATTGGTTATAAGAAGTGTCCAAAAGGACATTTTAAGTGCATGAATTTACAAGATTCGAGTGCAATTATAAATGATATAAATTTCAGAATCTTATAATCTTTCCCCTATAGCGTGTGAGGATTTTTATTGATAAAAATTAAAATCTAAGTTGTATGTGAACTACTTGAACTAAAATTCATTTCTATACAGTTTTAATTTCGTAATGGTGAAACTTTTAGATATCGTTATATTCAACTTTAAGCAAACAATGCTCTCAATTCAGTTGCTTCTTCTGCTTTCATTTTACCAGCTAAAATCAGACTTAATTGTTTTCTTCTAAGAGCTCCATCATAACGTATAATCTCTTCCTCTGTTTCAGGAATTAATTCAGGAACATGTATAGGTCCACCATTCTGATCCACTGCAACAAAAGTATAAATAGCCTCGTTAACTTTTCTTTTTATGCCAGAAACCTGATCTTCTACAAAAACATCAATAAAAACCTCCATTGAAGAACTAAACGCGCGAGAAACTTTTGCTTCCAGCGTAACAATTGCAGCATTACTTATAGGTTCTTTGAAAACAACATTGTTTACAGAAGCCGTAACAACAACTCTTCTACAATGTCTATGTGCAGCAACACTAGCAATTTCATCCATCCATGCTAAAAGTTGACCACCAAATAATTTGTCTAATGTATTTGTATCATTAGGAAGTACAATTTTTGTAGCAGTAGAAAGTGTTTCAGAAGCTTTACGAGATTTCATAATCAATATTGTTTTACTCAAAGGTATACAAAATACTGTTTGGTGTTTCACTCTTTTTTTTAAGAATTAATAATCTTTGTTAATTATTTACAACACAATATTTCGGTCTAAAAAGAAATTTATAGCAAGATAATTTTATATTTGTATAAGGTTTTAAAAATCAGTTTATAATTTAACAAAAAGCATGGAACAATTAATTGCTCAATTTCCAGAAAATATTTTAGATGCTGCTAAGTCAGCAGAAAAAATAAATTTTTCATCACCAAATAACAAAATAGAGAATGTTGTTTTTGTTGGAATGGGTGGTTCTGGAATCGGAGCTAAAATAGTTTCAAAGTGGATTGAATCTGAGATTAAAATTCCAGTTTTATTATTTCAAGAGTATACTATTCCTTCTTTCGTTAATGAAAATACTTTGTTTATAGCTTGTTCTTATTCAGGAAACACAGAAGAAACAATTTTTTCTTCTCTTCAAGCTAAAAAACAAGGTGCTCATATTGTTGGGATTTGTTCTGGTGGAAAATTAGAACAGTTTTGCAAAGAAAATAATTATGATTGTGTTCTAGTTCCTGGTGGAAATCCTCCTAGGACTACTACTGCTTTTTCAATCGTTCATATATTAAACCTACTTACCAACTTTAATTTAATATCTAAGTCAACTTTAGATAAGGTTATTGCTTCTAAAGATGTTTTAGACAAAAATATTAAGGGAATTAAGAAGGAAGCTAAAGATTTAGCAAATTTTCTTCATGAAAAAATAGGAATTTATTATACTACTTCAAGTTACGAAGCTGTTATGATACGTGCTAAGCAGCAATTCAATGAAAATGCAAAAGAACTATGTATTGGTCATGTAATTCCTGAAATGAACCACAATGAATTAGTTGGTTGGTCAGGTGGAACAAATCAATTTGCGGCTGTTTTCTTTAATACATTAGATTTATCAATACAGAATAAAAGGAGATTTGAAGTTACGATAGAGGAGGCTAACAGGTGGACAGATAGTATAAAAGTGATAAAAGCAGAAGGTATAAATCAAATAGAAAAATCATTTTACCTAATTCATGTAATTGATTGGGCTTCTTTATATTTAGCTGATTTAAAAGGTTTAGATCCAGTTGACATTAGAGCAATTGATTTTTTGAAAAACGAACTGTCTAAATTGTAATATATATCAATTCAAAAGTATATGCCTGAAGTAATTTTTAAACAATTAGGGTTAATTGATTATAAAGAAGCTTGGGATATTCAAGAAGATTTATTTCAAGATACTATTTCTGATAAGATTAAAATTAGAAATGGGGAAGAAGGAATTACAACTAAAAATTATTTATTGTTTTGCGAGCACCCTCATGTTTATACATTAGGAAAAAGTGGGAGTCAAGATAATTTATTATTAAATGATAAAGAGTTAAAAGATAATTCTGCTTCTTTTTATAAAATTAATAGAGGAGGTGATATTACGTATCATGGCCCTGGACAACTAGTTGCTTATCCAATTTTTGATTTAGATTATTTCTTCTCGGATATCCATAAATACTTGAGGTTTTTAGAAGAAGCTGTAATAAATACGCTATTAGAATACGGAATAAAAAGTGGAAGGGTGGAAGGCTTGACAGGAGTTTGGATTGACGGAGATTCTCCAAAGGCAAGAAAGATATGTGCTTTAGGTGTTAAAAGTTCTAGATGGGTTACTATGCACGGGATTGGTTTTAATGTGAATTCAGATCTAGCTTACTTTGGTAATATTATTCCTTGTGGAATTGATGATAAAGCCGTAACTTCTATGGAAAAAGAATTAGGAAGAAAATTAGATATGAAAGAAGTTGGTGAGGTCTTAAAACAAAACCTGGCTAAACAATTTGGTTTTTCATATGTTAATTAGATCTTTTCATTTAAACTTATTGTATTATGAAAAAGCTATTTAAGAGATTAATTTGGACGATTGTATTTTTACTAGTATCCATCAATGTTTTTATAGTTGTTACAGGAAGAACCTACTTATATAAAGGGATTGCATATACCTATTTATCAGGTGAAACAGGTCCAACGATATATGATTTAGATAAATTTCCAAGTGCAAGAATTAAAAAATCTTTAGCACCTTTTGAGTGGAAGTTAAACAAATCGTTCAATCAAGTTAAATTAACAGAATCAGAGGAGAAGTATTTTGAAAATCTAGAATCTAAAGCATTACTAGTTTGTAAAAATGATGAGTTATTGTATGAAAGATATTGGGATGAACATACTTCTTCAACTCTTTCTAACTCTTTTTCTGCAGCAAAAACAGTCGTTTCACTTTTAGTAGGAATCGCTATAGATCAGAATAAAATTAAAAGTTTAGACGATAAAGTAGGTGATTATTTACCTGCGTTTAAATCAAATGGGAAAGAGAAAATTACCATCCGTCATTTGCTTATGATGTCTTCAGGTCTTGATTGGGAGGAAAGTGGAAAAAATCCTTTATCAGATAATGCAGCTTCTTATTACGGAGATAATCTGTATGATTTAGTAATGGATCAAAATGCAATTGAAGAACCTGGCAAACGTTTCAATTATCAGAGTGGAAATTCTCAACTTCTTGGTTATATCGTTGAAACAGCTACAGGAAAAAGTTTAAATGAATATACTCAAATAAATATTTGGGATAAGATAGGAACAACAGAAGATGCTTATTGGAGTTTAGATCGTAAAGAAGGAGATGAAAAAGCTTTTTGTTGTATGTATGCATCTCCAAGAGATTATGCTAGGTTAGGTAAATTAATTTCTCAATTTGGAAATTGGAAAGGAAAACAAATTGTTTCTAAAAAATACATTCAGGAAATGTTTGCTAATCCAAAGATGGAAACGGAGTTCACGAAAGATAATTACCAATACGGGTTACATATTTGGACTTATCTTGGAGGGAATGAGCCCGTATATTATTGTAGAGGTATTCTAGGGCAATACATTATTTCTATCCCAACTAAAGATATTGTTATCGTGAGGTTGGGTTCTAAAAGAGGTAAAAAAGTTGTTTTGGATAAATCAAAAGACAACTCATTAGAAAAACAGTACAAAGCTGGGCATCCAGAAGATTTATTTGAATTGATTTCTTTTTCTGAAAGAGTTATTAAAGAATTAAAATAAAAAATGCGAGAAGAATTACTTGGTCCTAAAGTTGAAAACATTGCTGTAGCAGTTGTTCAAGAATTAAATGAAGATAAGGAAACAGTTTATAATGTTTACCTCTTGAATTTAAGAAAAGATATAATCGAAGGTATTATTATCACAAGTAGAGGATATGGACAAAATGTTTCTACAGGAGAAAAAGTGAAAACTGCAACTTTAAGGCATTGCCTGGAAGTAATGTTGCCAAATGAAGCAGCTAAAATTGAACCGATAATGGAAGATGTTTTTGGTATTGCTAATGAATATTGGGTGAGTTTTTATATTGACAGTACGATGTACGACAAAAAATTCGTTTTCCCAGCAGAAAGTATTTGTGAAAAAAACATTAAGACAATTCCGATTTTAGGATCAAAAGGGGTGATTATTATGTAATTATAAAGATTACATAATTTGTTAATAATTGCATTGTTAAACTGTTAACATTTTTTGTTGAAAATTACTACTAAATCCTTCTAAATAGGTTATATTTGTCATGTTTTGATAGTCTTTAAAACCTCGAGATTAAGGTAAATTACATATTATGAAGTTCAGGTTATTTTTATTATTCTTCCATTTAGTTTTTTCATTGACTTTAGTATCTTGTTCTGAAAATGAAAAAATTGTTGAAGAACCTAAAGAAGCTGAGACGGTTTTAGATGATGACTATTATGACTTTCAAGGGTTTAATATGTCACCTTATGATATTCCGGTGATGATTATGTTGCCAGACGAAACAGCAAACATAGGGGCTTCTACAAAACCAGAAGTTGTTCATACAGTTGATGATTTTAAATGGGAACTTTTAGTAGGTTCAAATTTTGAGATGTTGATTGACGATTGGGGTGATTACACAGATATGGTTGTCACAAGAAAAAAAGAATTAGCATCTTTAGACTTTTACAAAATTAATTACCTGATTGATCAAAAAAACTTCATTATGTATGAGCAAGAATTAATTCCTAAAGGAGTTAAAGCATCTAACTCAGTTGGTGTTCCTCATAAATCTTACCACGTGTATGCGGAAAAAGTAATTGATGGAGTAACTTATGTCTTCAGAAGTAAAGATGAGGGTGCAGAAAAGCTTATCATTGAATTAATGGCTAAGTCTATTAAATCTGTTAAGCCACTTAAAGAAAACCTAAAAGCTTAAGAGCTAATTAATTCAATTAACTTTTTTTCTTCTCTAAGAATTTCATCAATAGAATGGCTGATATTAGGATTTCTTTTTAGCCATTTCTGAATATAGTCTTCGTATATCTTCTCTTTCCATTCTTTTGATTGATGCGGATCCATTCTTTGTTCTCGTATTATTTTAGAAGAAATTCTTTCAATAATTGGTTTTTCTGTTGAAAAGTCTATCCGCTTATCATTTACTTTCAAATAGGATGTTGTCAACGCGATACTAGAATATGGTTTGTCGGCAAAATAATTTTCTAATTCAGGGAATGTTGTTTGGTCCACCAAAAATATCCCCATCATTAGTTCTACTTCATTTATGTCATTTTCTACAGCTAAATCTGCTAGTACAGCATGAATTTTAGAACTAGTTGACATTGTTTCTTCTAGGTCTTTAACAACAAAATCTTGTGTTAAATTTAATTCAGAAGGGGTGGATTTTAAAAAAGTAACTGTACTCTTAAAATCATAGATGTTTTTACTTTTTAAGTAAGTACTAATCGGTTTATTAGATAATATTTCAAAGTTGAACTCTGTCATTATTTAGTTAAAAGAGATTTAATATTAAAAAACTTCCCATCAATAGATTTTGAGAACTCAAAGTTTTCTTTTTTACTGACTAAGAAAACGGAGGCTTTTGCAAAACCTTTTACCTTAACTTCAACTTTGTTTTTTAATGCTAATTGAACAAATCTAAATAAAACACCATTCTCAAGATAAATCCTAACAGGTACACTATAGCTTTTCTCTGATTTTCGTTTTATTTTCGTTGCATCAACGAGTTTAACTGTACCAATTAAATTGTTTTGGGCAAATACTTCTCCTTCTAATTTTTTAAGTTTAACCCCAAAAAAATTAGGGTTACTTGCTCTTACAATCAATTCTAAATCTATTATTTTTCCCTCTATATTTTTAACTTTTACATTTTCAAGAGAAGTTACATCAATTTCTTTGTAGGTTTCGCATGAGAAGAAAAGAAACAAAGAAAACAGATACAGAACAATTTTTTTCATTTGGAGAAAAGTAAAAAGGCCGTTAAAAAACGACCTTTATTAATTATTTAGATAATTCAGTGAAATTTTGGTAGAAATATGGAATTGTTTCTATTCCCTTGTAATAGTTAAATAGTCCATAATGCTCATCTGGTGAGTGAATGGCATCACTATCTAAACCAAATCCCATCATCACTGTTTTAAGACCTAATTCTTTCTCAAACATTGATATAATCGGAATACTTCCACCGCTTCTTACTGGAATTGGTTTCTTATTAAAAGTTGTTTCATAAGCCTTACTCGCAGCAGCATAACCTATAGAATCAATTGGAGTAACTGCAGGTTCTCCTCCATGATGCGGGTTCACTTTTACGGTAACCCCTTTTGGAGCTATAGCATTAAAGTGTTTTATGAATTTTTCTGTTATTTCTTCAGGGCCTTGATTTGGCACCAAACGCATTGATATTTTAGCATACGCTTTAGAAGCAATTACTGTTTTTGCTCCTTCACCAATATATCCTCCCCAAATTCCATTTACGTCTAAAGTTGGACGGATAGAACCTCTTTCCATTGTAGTATATCCAGCTTCTCCGTACTCAGAATTTAAATCTAGTGCTTTGTTGTAAGCTTCTTGACTAAATGGTGCTTT